>JAEEGJ010014841.1_pt1 | contig 18351 bp, 17 predicted proteins | sample 8958761 | NCBI WGS metagenome assembly JAEEGJ01 (sample SAMN16246546, study PRJNA631951) | gut metagenome | biome: gut microbiome; feature: rumen; material: RS-attached | host: Bos | place: Iran: Karaj | collected 2018-10
GTAGGCAAATCAACCGTAGCCGCAAACCTGGCAGTCGCACTGGCCGGTTTAGGTTATAAGGTAGGTCTGCTTGATGCCGATATTTTCGGCCCCTCAATGCCCAAGATGTTCAACACCGAGGGCGCTCGCCCCTACGCTGAGAACAAGGACGGACGTGACCTGATTATACCCGTTGAGCAGTACGGAATCAAGCTCCTCTCAATAGGTTACTTTGTTGACCCCGAGCAGGCTGTCCTGTGGCGCGGAGCCATGGCCAGCAACGCCCTCAAGCAACTCATTGCCGATGCTGACTGGGGTGAACTTGACTACTTTGTGATTGACATGCCTCCCGGCACAAGCGATATCCACCTCACTTTGGTTCAGACCCTTGGCATAACCGGTGCAGTTGTTGTAAGCACCCCGCAGGAGGTTGCCCTGGCCGATGCCCGCAAGGGAATAGATATGTTCCGCAACGAGAAGGTCAACGTACCTGTGCTTGGATTGGTGGAGAATATGGCCTGGTTCACACCCGCCGAACTCCCGCAGAACAAGTACTATCTGTTCGGAAAGGAGGGTTGCAAACGTCTGGCTGAGGAATTGAATGTTCCACTGCTTGGACAGATCCCCATCGTTCAGAGCATCTGCGAAGGCGGCGACAACGGCCAGCCCGTCGCCCTGAACCCCGATACCATAACTGGTCTGGCGTTCCGCGACCTTGCGCAGTCAGTAGCCATCGCCACCGATGCCCGCAACCATCAGCAACCACCCACAAAGGCAGTAAACACAAGCAAATAAAAAAAGGCCGGAATCAACTTCCGGCCTTTTCTTTTATTCTGCAGAGAATAACGCTGTCGATAAGTATCGTTCTCCCGTATCGGGCAGAAGGACAAATACGTTCTTGCCGGCGAATTCGGGACGTGAAGCAACCACGCTTGCTGCGTATGCTGCAGCACCGCTTGATATACCCACCAGCAGGCCCTCCTCCTTGGCCAAAGCGCGTGCGGTCTCAAATGCGTTGTCATTGCTTACGGGCAGAATCTCATCGATAATGCTGCGGTTAAAGTTATCGGGAACAAAACCGGCACCGATACCCTGGATCTTGTGGGGACCGCTGGGGTTACCGCTCAGTACGGCCGATGACTCGGGCTCAACTGCAATGATACGTGCATTGGGGAAAGCCTCCTTGATTGCAATTGCAGAACCGCTCACGGTACCGCCAGTACCTACACCGGCAATGAAAGCGTCAATCTGAATACCTGATTCCTTGGCATCGGCCACAAGTTCCTTACCGGTGGTCTTTGAATGAATCTCGGGGTTGCTGGGATTGGTGAACTGCTGCAGGATTACTGCACCCGGAGTAGCGTCACGAAGTTCCTCGGCCTTGGCGATGGCACCCTTCATGCCGTTTGCGCCCGGAGTAAGAACTATCTCTGTGCCATAAGCGGCAGCCAGTTTGCGGCGCTCAATGCTCATGGTCTCGGGCATAGTCAGGATTACCTTATAACCCTTAACTGCGCCTACAAGTGACAGACCTACGCCTGTATTGCCCGAAGTAGGCTCTATGATTGTACCACCTTTCTTAAGGATACCCTTCTTCTCAGCATCCTCAATCATAGCAAGTGCTATGCGGTCTTTTACTGATCCACCAGGATTAAAGAACTCAACCTTGGCCACGATATTTGACTTGATGCCGCGGTTGGCAGTGAATTTCTTAAGACTGACTGTCGGAGTCTTACCGATAAGTTCAGTAATTGTGTTGTAAATTGCCATAATATCTAAGTTTTGTGTTTGTTTTCTGTTTCCGATGCAAAATTACCACCAGAGGAAACAGTCAACAAGAAAACTTCAAAATCAAGAAAACCGTTCTGATACTCTTTGTTTTTGCAGTAGAGTTATTCTGCCAATTGATTTATCTGCCTGTCTGCAGAGTGCTTCTTTTAGTCCGGCCGTAGCTGCGGTAGTCATCAAGTTCAATCTCAATGTCGGGTTCCGATAACTCACCCTCGGCCGGAAGATTGAACACGATATACTTAATGCTCTTGCCCCGCTCCAGCCACTGCTGCTCATAGTGCGTCTTGATGGAGAGGATGTGGTCCGCATCCCCGCTGGCATAGAGGTCATCGGTCCGGAACTCTACCGGCAGATGGTTGTGATCCACCATCGCGCACGTATAGGTAAAGAGGAAGTTGCTGTCAGTCTTAAGGTGAATCTTACCGCCCGGCTTCAATATCTTACGGTACCGCTCCATAAAGTAGGTCGATGTAAGACGCTTGGTAGCCTTCTTCATCTGAGGATCGGGGAAAGTGATCCAGATCTCGCTGACCTCGCCCGGAGCAAAGAAACGCTCTATAAGCTCAATCACGGTGCGCAGGAACGCCACGTTCTTCATGCCGCGCTCAAGCGACAGCTTGGCACCGGTCCACATACGCGCACCCTTGATATCGACCCCTATGAAGTTCTTGTCAGGAAACAGCCCTGCAAGCCCTACCGTGTACTCACCCTGGCCGCAGCCAAGTTCCAGGACAATAGGCCCGTCATTATGAAAGAAGGAGCTGTTCCAACAGCCCCTCATTTCAAACGGGACATCCTCACGGAACGAACCCTGCGGCTCGAACACATGCGGATAAGTCCGCATATCGGCAAACTTGGCCAGTTTACCTTTACCCATATCAGAGATCCAGAACGGTTACCCAGCCGTGAGTATCGGGAGCATCACCATACTGGATGGCACGCAGCTGATGGTACAGGCCTGTAAGAACAGGACCCGGTTTACCGTCACCAATGACATATGATTTGCCAAGCTCAATATCATCGATACGTGAGATCGGAGATATAACGGCAGCAGTACCGCAGGCACCAGCCTCGCTCATCTCGTTAAGCTCCTCCAGAGGAACGGGACGGCACTCAACAGTCATGCCGTTGTCCTTAGCCAGTTGCTGCAGGCTCTTGTTGGTGATTGAGGGCAGGATTGACTCCGACTTGGGAGTGATGTAGCTGTTACCCTTAATGCCGATGAAATTGGCAGCGCCGCACTCATCAATATATTTCTTCTCCTTAGCATCCAGATAGAACTCACTTCCGTAACCCTTCTCATGAGCGATGTTGTGAGCGTAGAGGCTGGCAGCGTAGTTACCGCCTACCTTGTACTTACCCATACCCAGAGGAGCTGAACGGTCGTAAGAACGAACCAATGCGTATGCGTTAGCTGCAAAACCACCCTTGAAGTACGGGCCTACAGGCATAACGAATACCAGGAACATATACTCTTTGGCTGGCTTTACACCAATCTCTGCACCAGTACCGATCAGCAGCGGACGGATATACAGCGAAGCACCGCTCTCATAAGGAGGAATGAACTCCTTGTTGAGCTCGATCACACGCTTTACCATCTTGCAGAATGTCTCGGTAGGAAGCTCCGGCATCATGGTAGCACGACAGGTGCTCTGCATACGCTCGGCATTGGCCTCCATACGGAACACTCGTACCTTGCCGTCCTTGCCGCGGAAAGCCTTCAGGCCCTCAAAAGCCTCCTGACCGTAGTGCAGGCAGGTGGCGGCAATATGCATGGGTACATACTCGGAGTCAGATTCCTCGATCTCACCCCATTTTCCGTCTTTAAACCAAATTCTGAGATTCCAATTGGTCTTCATGTAACCAAATGACAGATTGGCCCAGTCAAGTTCTTTCATAACAGTATAAATTTAATCAACCGCGAAATTACAAAAAATGCTATCAGATTGTCCTGCAGTACCTGTAAATAAACTAAATTTGTAACGTTTATGGAAAATATGGAGACACAAAGCAAGCAAAACAGGTCCGATAACACCAGAATGGACCGCAAAATAAGGACTATCAGATTCATACTTCTCTCCATCATCCTTTACTTTTTGACCGATGCCATCGGCCGATGGTTCGTCCCCGCCCAGGATTCGGTCCCCGGACTCTACACCATGATGATATGGATTCTCTGTTTCATCACCGGTGCCCTGCAGTTCTTCTACTGGCGCAAAATCAGCCTCAAATGGCTCCGATGGGCCACTGCCATAGCCTACGTAATACTCTTCTGCCTGCTTCTCAAATGGCGCGACTTCTACTATTACGGCGGTTCCACGCTCATAGGCTATAAATTCTCAGTCTCCATAATGCCCCTGTGGGGATTCCTGATTGAGGCCACATTCACATCATTCCTGCGCTGGTACGGTAACCTCATCAAACGCATCTTCAAGCTGGAATCCATAAACAGCATGGTATTCATGTTCTTCATGCTCATACCCGTAGCGCTCATAGTGATGCTGTTCATAGGAGGTTACAAACTCTCCGGCACTCTCTCTGACAAGGGGGCCGATATCCAGCAGTACATTGATGAAGGTGAGATAAACCATAATGCCGATCACCGCGAGCCCGTACGCCAGTACGACCGACTCTTCAACGACCTGAACGAGACGCAACTGGAGGCCGCCCGCAAGAACGGACTCAAAAAGCCCATCACACTTGAGGAGGCCGAGACCAACCGCCAGCTCCAGAAGATAGAGACCAACCGCTACTACGTGGTGCAGAAACTCACCCACTCGGTCCCCTATCTGGTTCCCAAGGCAGCCAAACTGCTCGAGGACATGGGCAAGGCCTTCCAGGACTCGCTCTTTAACCGCGGATACAACCGTAACCACCGCTTTACCGTAACCAGCGTTCTGCGCACTGAGGAGACCGTCCGCCAGCTGCGCAAGACCAACGTCAACTCCAGCGAGAACTCATGCCACTGCTACGGCACCACATTTGATATATCCTACTTCACATACAGCCCACCCCAGGTAGGCAAGGAGGCATCGATCGACAAGATGCGTCAGATACTCTACCAGGTGGCCTATGACATGAAAAAGCAGGGCCGCTGCTACGTAAAATACGAGAAACAGCAGACCTGCCTTCATATTACCGTACGTTGACTACGGTCAGAAAGTCTTCTCTACAGTGCCCGCCCAGGCATCATTGACTGTAACGGCCATACCAGCAGAATAAGTCTGTTTCCTGAACATCTCCCCGCTGCAACGGGTAATCTTGTTCTTGGCTACGGGAACCTTCTCCATAGTCATCTTGTTATACTCCTGGTCAAGACTGTCAATTGCGGTGACGGTTATGTTCATGGTGTTGTAACCCTCGCGCACAAACATATACATATCATACGTCCTGACATCGGGCAATACATCAATAACCTCAGTGATCTTGTTGCTGTTCAGTCCCAGTCCCGTGTAAACGTTGAGTGACTGGCTTGTTCCCGTGACATCGATCTGGAACTTTCGGATGCTCTCCGGGATGGCCAGATCCGTCAGGTTGAGCTCCAGTTTGGCCACCACACGCTCCAGATCCGCCTCTATCGGCTCCATATTCTCATGGACCGTTATCTCCCGGCAATAGAGGAAAGTATCAGTCGCCTTACGGGTCTTCTTGTTGTTGAACGACGTTTTTGTGGGCGTTGTCATAGTGGGATTGCCATCACCGTTATGCGCCAGCACCACCAGCGTATAGGTCCCCTCCTCCAGCAGGATGTCCAGTGACCCGAAGTTTTCGGACTCCAGCGTCTGGTCCTTCTGGATCTTGTCAGGTTTCTCACCCCCGCCGCTGTAAATACAGAACGTAATCCTGGAGCAGACCTCATTAAGGGCCGATGCTTTCGTAACATGGCCGAAAGGCACTTGCTCAATTGAGGCCACACGTACCTTTACCGGTATACCCGATCCTTCATCGACGGGAACGAAATGAATGCGGTCAGTACAGGAACAGATAAAAGCTCCGAGTGTGAGAAGGGTTAGTAAAAAGAGTTGGTTAACACATGTCTTCTTTGGGGCTGAAGACTGCCTCATGGTCTTTTGTTTCATAGTCTAAAAGATTTTAGTTGGTAATTAGAACACCGCAATATTAAGCAAAAAACCGATAGGCACAAAAAAAAGAGGCCCGAAGGCCTCTCTTTTTATCTGAAAGTCAGTCAGATTAATACTGACGGAGATTCCACTTGCAGTTAACGTCGTTGATATCGAACTTGCCGAGTGAAGCGTTAGAGTCACCAACTGAGATCAGGCAAACCTTCTCATCAGTGCCGGGAACGGCCTTCGGGCAGATACGATATGTACCGTCAACGAGCTGATCAACGCTCCAGAGCTGCTCAGGTGCACCTGTGAACTCGGGAACAGTGGTGAGCTCCTTACCAGCGGTAGCAGCCAGAGCGCGGTTTGTACCGGCAATGACGATCTTGTAGTACGGAGTACCCAGAGTACCCTCTTCCTGAGCTACAAACTCCCACTTCTGGTTGGGACGGAACTGATAGTCAATAACGCGAACGTCGATGTTACCCTTGGGCCAGCCACCGATAACGTCCTCGAGCTTCTGGAAAGCAACCTGAGTGTTAGGCTGGTTGCCGCCACCGCCGAACATTCCGCGACCGCCACCAAGACGAACGTACTCAGTAGCGATTTCAAGAGCATAACCACGACGCTCTGACTCGATCTCGTATACACCGTTCTTTACGTTGTAACCAGCCTCGGGCCAGCCATTACGCCATACGATAGGCAGGATAGCAAGAGTGCTGCGGCCACTCATTGAGTAGTCAGCCTCCCAGTGGAATGACATCTTCTGAACGCCTTCCTCTACGATGTAACGGCCAAAGTGACCGGCACCGGTATAACCGTCGCGGCAACCGAGAACCATCTTACCGCCACCCTCAACCATATCACGGCCTACGTTATCGATGAACGGACCTGTGGGGCTCTTTGAACGGCCGCAAACGATGTTGTATGTTGAGTTAACACCATCGCAGCATGTTCCGTGAGTACCCAGCAGATAGTAGTAACCATCCTGATAGATCATGGTTGTAGCCTCGCAGTCAACTGCAACGTTTACGTCAACAGCACCTGCAGCGCGGTCACCGGTAGCGGGATCGAGCTCAACCACGCGGATGAATCCGAAGTATGTTCCGTAAGTAACGAAGAGACGGCCATCGGGAGTCATGATAAGACCGGCGTCGATAGCATCGCAGTCCTCGTCAACGAGTGACTCAGCAACCTGAATCTGCTCTGTCCACTCATAGTCAGGTGACTGAGGATCCAGAGTCTTGTTCCACATGGTACGGATAGTACCTGCGTGACCACCACCCAGGCCACCGCCTGTTGAACTGTGTGCGCAGAGATAACGGTCACCGATCTTGATCATATCAGGAGCAGCACCTACAGAAATACGTGCGCCACCTTCGCTTGACCATACCCAACCGTCACTTGATACCAGCGGTGAACCGCCTGTACCCCAAGTATAGTATTTACCGTCACACTCCATAATTGTGGCAGGATCGTGAATGAACGGAGCACCGATCTGAGCCATAACTGTCTCAGTCATTGAGACTGATACAAGGGCTACCAAGCCCAACTGAAATATCTTTTTCATATTCTGATCCAATAATTAATTGTTAGTGATGGTGTAGTTCTTGAAGATTGTGCCGTCCTCATTGTAGAGGCGTGCGCACATATCGCTCATACCCGGGCCGTTGATGACAGCGGCGCGAACCAGGTTCTTACCCTTCTTGAGGGTGATGCGCTTTGACATACCGTCATCGGCAACCATACGGCGGTCAGCCTGAAGAGTCAGGACCTTCTCACCGTTAACCCACCAGATTGATGATGCGTTTGAACCGGCAGCCAGACGTACAACTACATCCTGATCTACATTGATTACAGTGAAAGCATTGAAGATAAGACCGTAACGCTTCTGACCGTTTGATGTACCCTGAGCAAAGCGGATGAGCTTGATGTTGAACAGCTTGCTGTCAACTGAGTGCCACTCGAGAGTATCCTTTACCATTGAGGGAGCTGCAGCAGCGGGAGCACCGCCACCCATCATGCCACCACCAAAGCCGCCGAAGCCGCCCATACCCTGAGGAGCGCCCTGGGGACGACCCTGACCCTGAGGAGCACCCTGAGGAGCACCCTGCGGACGAGCCTGACCTGCACCGGGAGCACCAGCACCGGGAGCGCCCTGAGGACGAGCCTGACCTGCACCTGCACCCTGAGGAGCACCGCCGCCAAAGCCGCCGAATCCGCCACGACCGCCGGCACGAGGAGCCTCTGACTCTACGATAACCTGATCACCGGTCTTGGGAAGAGCGTTGATGTCATTTGTAAACTGACCCTTGAAATACTCCTTGGTCAGCTCAGCCTGAATATAGCTGTCAGTAAATACAGTATTGCCACTGTTAGGCTTGTTGATAGGCTCAATGATAGTCCAACGGCGGATGAAGCCATTCTCATCGGGCTTTGCCGGAGCGGCATCGGCCTTGATCTCAGTAAAGTACTGGTCGAACTCAACATTTCTGTTGGCAATGCGCTGCGGATCAATAGTTGAACCGTTGGAACCGCAACCAACCAAAACTGCTGTCATTCCTACAGCCAGAATTAATTTGAAGTTTCTGTTCATAGTGAACTTTGGATAAAAATTAGGTTTATAATAAATTGATTGTTCTGCACAATTGGCTCGCTAAGTTACAACAAATAGTTAAGAATATTGCACAAATTTGAACTAAAATGGAACAAAAAAACATCCGACCCCGTATGGAGCCGGATGTTTAAATAATTATTCTGAAATATTACTTACCGGTGCCCCAGAAGAACTGAGCCATCTGATAGAGTGAACGTCTCCAGGTCAGGAACTCATGAGCTGTACCCTCTGATACATAACCCATTGCGTCGAAACCAGCCTCCTTAAGAGTCTTGGCAGCATTCATGATGTTGTCGGGACCCTCCTTGCTACCGCAGCTGATGAAGATCTTCTTAACCTGCTTCTTGTCAGCAATCTCTGAGGGGTTGTAGGTACCGCCTGAAAGCAGACCGTAGTAACCGAACATCTCGGGACGGGCAAGAGTGATTGTGTGAGTCTCCATACCACCCATTGACAGACCGGCCATAGCGCGGTTGTCCTTGTTGGCGATAGTGCGGAAGTGAGCGTCTACATAAGGAACAAGCTCGTCGCAGAGGAACTTCTGGAAGCCATCAAAGTTAAAGCCACCAAAACCGCCACCTGCGGGACGCTGGCCCTGAGGACGCTGGCCCTGGGGAGCCTGAGCCTCAGCCTCGGCAGCGGGACCTGCTGCGGGACGTGCTGCGGGAGCACCTGCACCACCAGCGGGACGACGCATGCCGCCACCGAAACCACCGGGACGGAAGCCCTCGTTGGTCATACCATAGGTGCAGACAATGATGAAGGGCTTGATCTTACCCTCGGCAATCAGGTTATCCATGATCAGGTTAGCGTGACCCTGGGTCATCCAAGCGGTCTCGTCCTCACCCCAACCGTGCTGCAGATACAGAACCGGATACTTTACATCGGCCTTGTCAGCATAGTATGTAGGAGGTGTGTAAACGAATGCGCGACGCAGGCTGTTGGTGCTCTCTGACCAAACCAGAATCTGCTGTACGAAGCCGTGCGGGATATTGCGCTCCTCATAGAAGGCCTGATCCTTTGCGGGAATCTCAATACCGCTCTCCCAACGGGTTGAGCCGTAGTAGTTATTGGTACCGGGGTCATTGAATGTACCGCCGTCAATTGTCAGATGATAGTAGTGGAAACCCTCATCCAGAGGTGCAGATGTTGTTCCGGTCCATACACCGTTCTCATCCTTAACAAGGTCTGTACCACCGTTGGTACCGCCAAGACCCAGACCTACAGATACGGACTGTGCATTGGGGGCAACAATGCGGAAACGTGCATAACCCTGTGAGTTAACCATAGGATACTCCTGCTGGGGCTGGTTCTTTGTTGAGGGCTTGAAGTCCTCCTTAATCTCCTGTGCTGCGCAGAAACCTGCGGTCAAAAGGGCAGCACTCAAAACAACTGTAAACTTTCTCATTTTATAAATCGGTTAAAATAGGTTGTGATCATTTGAAGCAGATCTGTACGAACTGGTACAGGCTGCGACGCCATGTGTGCCACTCGTGAGCGGTACCCTCTGAGATGTAACCGGTAGCGTTGATGCCAGCCTTCTTGAGGTTCTCGGCAGCCTCCATAACACCCATGTTCTCCTTACCGCCGCAGCTCATGAAGAGAGCCTTGTTGGTCTCCTTGTAACCCTCGGCACCCTCGATGTCCTGCAGAGAGATTGTACCACCGCTGAACATACCTACATATGCGAATGTCTTAGGATTAGCCAGTGTGACTGAACGTGTGGTCATACCACCCATTGACAGACCGGCCATAGCGCGATGCTGAGTGTCAGCGATAACGCGGTAGTTCTTCTCAACCATGGGGATGATGTCCTTGATGAGTACATCGCCGAATGCGCCACCCATCATGAAGCCGCCACCGAAGCCGCCCATACGACGCTGGCCCTGAGGAGCCTGGCCCTGAGGAGCCTGTGCCTGAGCATCAGCTGAGGGACCGCCGGGGCGCTGACCGCCGAAGCCGCCGAATCCACCCATGCCGCCACCCTGCTGACCGGGAAGCTGTGCATCGAGGCAATCGATAACGATGATGAACGGAACAGCCTTACCCTCTGCGATCAGGTTATCCATGATCTGAGCGGTGTGACCCTGCTCTGCCCAACCGTGCTCGTTCTCACCCATACCGTGCATAAGATACAGAACGGGGAACTTCTTGGTTGTGTTGGTGTAGTACTCGTTGGGGAAATAGATGTAGCAGTGACGCATCTTCTCGGTTACTGATGACCAGTAATAAACCTCGTTCATGCTGCCCTGCGGAACATTCTTAACCTGCCAGAAATCCTGGTCGTCTGACGGAACCTCGATTCCGCTGCCCCAACGGCTTGCGCCATAGTAGTAGAGGCTTCCCGGATCGGGTACGCTTGCACCGTCAATGTTCAACTGATAGTAGTGGAAACCAGGATCCTGAGGAGCAGAAGTACCGGTCCATACGCCATTCTCGTTCTTGCTCATTGAATAGATCTTACCGTCTATATCAAGACCTACGGAAGTAGCGTTGGGGGCTGAAATCTGAGCACGTACCATGCGCTGTGAGTTTACCATAGGATACTGGTGGTTTGCCTGATTGTTTGAAGCAGGCTTGAAGTCCTCTGTTACATTCTCTGTTACTGAAGGCACTGTGGGGTTTCCCTGACCGCGTCCACCGAACTGTGCATAAGCAGACACTGTAGCCAGTGCCAAAAGTGAAAGGATAATTTTTTTCATACTTTGATTTTTATTATTTGGTTTGATTAAGTCAATGCACACGTTCTGCAAACATACGACATTTTTTTAATATCACTTAATCTCTGCCGCGATTTTACGCGCTTTGTCCATATGCTTCTCCAGATTCTTTATGCGGTTGGCATGGCTGGGATGGGTGCTCATGAACTCCGGCACGTACTGACTTTCATTGGCAGCCATACGTTCCCAGAGCACAGGAGCCTGCTCAATGTCATATCCTGCAATCGCCATTATGTAAAGGCCTATCTCATCGGCCTCTGATTCATGTTTGCGTGAATAAGGAAGCAGATATCCGTATTCGCTGCCCACGGCAAAAGCCGCCTCAAAGAGCATTCTTCCGGTCTGCGATGTCTTCAGCTCGACCGCCTGTCCGGCTACACCGCCCACAAGGCTGGTAAGTGCCTGCTGTGACATACGCTCGTTTCCGTGACGGGCAAGCGCATGGGCAATCTCATGGCCCATCACCACAGCCACCAGGTCCGGAGTATCGCAAAGCGGCATGATGCCCTCATAGAAGACAACCTGACCGCCGGGCATGCAGAATGCGTTGACCTGACTGTCCTGCACCAGCTTGAAACTCCATGTGATATCATCCAGCAGTGACTGCTCTCCACGACTGGCCAGATATTTGGTCAGGGCGCCGGTAAGACGCTCACCCACCTCCTGTATCATAGCCGCCTGGGCCTTGTTGTCCGATACCTTGCTGGTGGACATGAGTTCATTGTAGGATTCGTTTGAAAGCGATGTAATCTCGCTGTCCGAATAGAGCAGCATGCGGTTGCGGCCCGTGAAAGCCACTGAACTGCATGCAATCAGGCCTGCTGCAAGCAGCAGACACATAAACCACTTGACAGTGCGTCTCATATAGCGTTAATCTTCAGTTTCAAGAATCTTCTTTATCTCCTCATCGGTCTTGTAGAGCTTGTCCTTGCAGAACTTAATGAGCTCACGGGCCTCCTTGAGGCTCTCGCCGATCTGGTCTATATCCATCTTGTTTTCTTCAATCCTGGAAACTATCTCGTCCAGGCGCTTCATTGCTTCTTCGTATTTCATATTATTGGTATTTAGGTTTGTAATCAGATAATCTCACTCTCCACGCTTCCGTCGCTGAACACGGTGGTCAGACGCTCACCCTTCTTAAGGTCCGATGCACACTTTACCACACGGCCGTTCTGTCTTGTGAGCGAATAACCCCGCTTGAGTATGACCTGCGGATCGGCTGCGGCAAGCGTCTTGTCCATGATCTCCAGTTTGTGGGTCTGGGCGGTCAGCATATTGCGCACTCCGTTGACCGATCTTATCCAAAGAGTCTCCAGAATCTGCTCCTGACGTGTTTTGAGCACTGCGAACAGGGATGGCAGTTTCTGCGACAGCCTTTCTATTCTCACCTTCTCGGCATTCATCCTCTCGCTTATGGCATCGCTCATCCTGCGGGTCAGGTTTTCCAGGTCCGATGCGGTGTCAAACACCTTGTTTATTATGAACTCGGCAGCGGCGGTAGGTGTCTTGACCTTGGTGTGTGCTACGACATCGGCCACCGTATCGTCACGCTCGTGTCCGATACCGGTTATCACTGGCAGCGGGAAGTTGGCTATGTTGAACGCCAGGTTGTAGGAGTCAAAGCAGCTCAGTTCACTCACTGCGCCGCCTCCTCTTATTATTATAACAACGTCAAAATCATCCCTGCGCATAGCCACGGCATTCAGGGCCGATATCACACTGCGCTCCACATCATCACCCTGCATCAGGGCGGGGAACAGTTTGACGTAGAACTGGAATCCGTAGATATTGTTTGCCAACTGGTCACGGAAATCGCCCCAGCCGGCAGCCGTGGCCGATGAAATCACCGCAATCCTGTTGGGCAGTGCGGGAATCTCGAGTTCACGGTTCAGCCCTATCACGCCGTCTTTCTCCAGTTGCTCCAGTATCTCCTTGCGGCGGCGTGCCATATCGCCCATGGTGTATGTGGGGTCGATGTCCTGAACCACCAGCGAGTAGCCGTAGACCTCATGGAAGGTGACGGTCACCTGAAGCAGGACCTTCATTCCCACCTTCAGCGTCTCGCCCGTCTGGGCCTCGAAATAGGGTTTCAACTTCAGCCATGTGCCGCGCCAGATGTTGGCTTTGGCCTTGGCCAGGAAATTACGGCCTGTAGCATCCTTCTGGACCAGTTCCAGATAGCAGTGTCCCTGCCCCGACGGGCTGATGCTGCTTATCTCTGCCTGTACCCAGTAGGCGTCAGGCATCTCAAACTGGAGAGTGCTCTTGACGCGGCCGTTGAGTTCAAGTAATGTGATTGCTTCCATAGTATTATTTTAGGGTAAGTCATTTTCCCTCTTTATCTCAAGGACCTCAAGGTTCCTGAAATTCCTGCCGTCAACCTCCAGGCGGACCAGTGTTCTAACCTGCTGCCAGCCCTGCAGACCGGCGGCACCGGGGTTGATGAACAGCATTCCGTATTTCTTGTCGTGCATGACTTTAAGGATGTGCGAATGGCCGCACACCAGCAAATCAGGAGTCTCTATTAGCAACTGTTCACGCACGGAGTGGTCATAATGGTCGGGCGAACCGCCTATGTGTTTTATCATGATGTTTGCGTCCTCCACCTTGAAACGGTATATCTCAGTGGTGAAGCGGCGCACGTCCTGTCCGTCACAGTTGCCCCAGACAGCACGGACGGTGGCTATCTTTGAAAGACGTTCCAGAATCTCGTACGACCCCACATCGCCTGCATGCCATATCTCGTCACACCCCTCAAGGAAGGTGGCGTAGCGGTCATCCCAGTAGGCGTGGGTATCGGACAGGATTCCTATCTTTTTCATATTCCAAGCTTTTCCTTTGCCAAAGATACTATTATATCGGCGCACTTGTCATACCCAAGGGTGGTGCTGTTCAGACAAATGTCATAAACGGCGGTGTCACCCCATGTGCGGCCGGTAAAGTAGTTGTAGTACGATGAGCGCTTGCGGTCTATGTCCTCAATCAGCGACAGGGCTTTGGACTGGGTCATATCCTCGCCGGCATGACGCATCACACGGGCTACGCGGTCGTTGACATCGGCCGCAATGAAAACGTTGAGCAGGCGGTCGCTGTCACGCAGCACGTAATCGGCGCAACGGCCTATGAATACGCAGTCCTCGGTCTCGTGGATCTTGCGGATGGCGTCGCTCTGCATGTTGAATATGGATTCGTTGCTCAGGTAGTTGTTTGAGAGTCCGTTGCTGCTCATATGGGTCATGAACAGTGAACGCAGGCCCTTGCGGGTCTTCTCCTCATCGGCCTCAGCAAAGAACTGCTCGCTGAAACCGGTCTCCTGGGCAGCCTTCTTCAAAAGGTCACGGTCATACACCTTGACACCCAATTTCTCAGCTACGATAGCTGCTACGTTACGGCCTCCGCTGCAGAACTTACGGCCTATGCATATACAGTAGTGCTTGTCCATATTATGCCATTTTTTTGAGTTTTCTTACTTGAGGAATGAGCAGTGACACACCCAGTATCACTGAAAGGAGGTCCGATGCAGGCATGCTGTACCATATTCCGTTGATACCGTAGTAGCGCGGCAGGATAAGAAGGAACGGTATGAGCAGCAGCAACTGACGTGACAGCGACATCAGAATAGACTTGCCGGGCATGCCTATGCTCTGGAAGAAGTTACCGGTAACCATCTGTGAGCCCACCAGCGGGAACACCAGGAATGTGAGTTTCATACCTGTCATGGCTATGGCGGTAAGTTCGGGGTCATCGGTAAATATGCGTATACACAAACCCGGCAGGAACTCAGTGATGGCAAATCCCAGCGTGGTCACTATCGTACCGAAGAACATGGTCAGATAGAGAACCCTGAGCACACGGTCAAACTGACGTGCACCATAGTTGTAACCCGCAATGGGCTGCATGGCCTGGTTGAATCCCATTACCATCATGACTATCAGGAATCCAAAGCTGTTTACGATACTGTATGCGCCGATGGCCACGTCACTGCCGTACTTGAGCAGGCCGCGGTTGATGAGCAGCACCACAAAGCAGGCGGCGGCGTTCATAAGGCAGGGTGAAAGACCTATGGTAAGCATGTTCTTTACCAGGTCACCGCGAAGGCGGTAGGTACCCTTCTTGAGGTGGATCAGTTCACTCTTGTCCGACAGCTGATAGCACTGCCAGCAGAATGCCAGCACCTGTGATATCACGGTTGCAATAGCCGCGCCCTTGATACCCCAGTGGAACACCATAATAAAGAGGTAATCCAGCAATGTGTTCAGGAGCACCGTTCCGATGGTTGCCACCATAGCCTTGTTGGGGTGTCCTGCCGCACGCAGTATGCAGTTGATACCCAGATAGAGGTGGGTGAATGCGTTACCCGCCAGGATTATCACCATATACTCACGGGCATAGCCGATGGTGACATCGGTCGCACCGAACAGGGTAAGTATGGGGTTGATGAATATGAGTGAGAATACGCCGAACAGTACTCCTATCAGTATGTTCAGTGTCACTGAGTTTCCAAGAAGCATCTGTGCGCTCTCATGGTCTTTCTGTCCCAACTTGAGTGAAATCATGGTTCCCGATCCCACGCCCACCATTGATCCGAGGGCTGCCGAGAGGTTCATGAGGGGAAATGTCACTGCCAGACCCGAGAGAGCCATAGGCCCTACTCCGTGGCCGATGAACGCGCGGTCCACGATATTGTACAGTGATGATGCGAGCATAGCAATCATGGCCGGTACTGCGTACCTGATAAGTAGTTTTCCGATTTTTTCTGTTCCCAGTTCCTGGGGTGTTTTCAATTCTGCCATTTATTTTCCTTTTATCTTTGCAAAGATACATTTTTTAATGAGGTCCATTAAACTTTTGCGATTTCCCGATATCTTAAATAAGCAAACTTTAAACAACTTCTAACCTAAATAACAATAAGAAATGAAGAAGATTTTATTCGCAATCGCAGCTCTGATGGTTTCAACCATGAGCTTTGCACAGGGATTTGGCGGCGGTTTCGGCGGCGGCCAGGGTATGAACATGAATCCTGAGGAAAGAGCCAAAGGTCAGGCTGACCGTCTCAAGGAGCAGCTCGAACTCACCCAGGTTCAGTATGACTCAATCTACAACTACTATGTTGCCAACGCCAAGGAGCAGGCTGCTCGTCGTGAGCAGATGCAGAACGGCGGCGGTATGCCCGCCGAGGGTGACATGCAGGCTATGATGGAGCAGATGCAGAAGCAGCGTGAGGCTCAGGAGAAGAAGATCAAGTCATTCCTGACCGATGAGCAGAAGAAGAAATATGACGAGATCCAGGAGCAGCGTCGTCAGCAGCGCCAGCAGGGCGGCTTCGGTGGCGGCTTTGGCGGCGGTATGCCTCAGGGCGGCTTCGGCGGCGGTATGCCCCAGTAATCCATACTACGGCAAACAAAAAACGGGAGAGCCTCAAGGTCCTCCCGTTTTTTTATCTCCTTAATCCGTCAGAACAGGCTGCAGCCTATCAGCACCATAAGCTGCGCTGTAAGTATGCGCAGGAACATGGTGAGCGGATAAACCGTGGAGTACGCTACAGCAGGAGCGTCATGCTCTGTCTGGCTGTTGGCGAATGCCAAAGCCGGGGGATTGGTGCTGGCACCGGCCACAAGTCCCAGTATGCTGTAGTAATTCATGTTGTGACGTTTCCTTGCTATGAGCGCCACCACGAATACAGGTATTACGGTTATGAGCAGACCGGCCAGCATGTATGTAAGGCCGTCGCCCGAAGTGATTGTCTCAACGAATGTGGCACCAGACTTGATGCCCACGCTGGCCAGGAAGAGTGCTATACCCACCTCACGCAGCATCATAAGCGCGCTTGCCTTGGTATAGGTAACCAGACCCAGTTTGTATCCGAATCGGCTTATAAGAATAGCCACGACAAGCGGTCCGCCGGCAAGACCCAGTTTCAAAGGAGTGGGAATACCCGGTATTGCTATTGGAATACTTCCGAAGAATACGCCAACCAGGATACCTATAAACAATGTAGCGATATTAGGTACATCCAGACGCTTCATCTCATTGCCCACACGCTGAGCCACGGCAGCCACACTGCTCTCCTTTCCAACTACCGACAGGCGGTCACCTATCTGAAGTATAAGGCTGGCCGATGCAAACAACTCCGTACCTGAACGTACCACGCGGGTGATGGTTACATCATAAATGCTGCCCAGATGCAACTGGCCCAGTGTCTTGCCGTTGAGTTTCTCCTTGGTGACAACGATACGGCGTGATACCAGAGGCTCTGTTCCCTTGACGTTATCCCATTCAACCTCGACCGGTGTTCCAAGCAGGGTGCGGATGGCCTCACCGTCATCCTCGGCGCTTACCACGCAGAGTTGGTCACCCAGGTTTACAACGGTATCCCTGTGGGGAGTAACCATGACACCTTCATGGAGCAGACGCGAGCATATGAACTCACGGTTTATCAGACGGCGCAGTTCAAGGATGGTCTTGCCGTCCAGACGCTCATTGGTCATCTCCAGATACTGCTTCATGGGCTTGGTGCTGGTATCCTGCTGCTTCATGCTCTCCAACTGTGCGTTCTCCTTGTCATCCTTGACACGGCAGATGGCCTTTACTATCATCGGCACCATAATTACACCGATTACGGCCAGCGGATATGCACAAGCGTAACCGTTTGCAATCTCGGCTGTACTGCCGCCTATCTGACGGAGCGCCTCCTCGGCAGCACCCAGTCCGGGAGTGTTGGTTACGGCACCGCTCAGTACGCCCACAAGCATGGGGAAACTGTCGGGATCGGTACGGTCAAACAGAAGGAGATACGCACCTACAGCAACCACAATATTGAGAAATATCATCAGGACTGCCAGACGGTTCATCTGGACACCGCCCTTGGCGAATGAACTGAAAAACGACGGTCCCACCTGAAGTCCCAGGCTGTATACGAACAGGATAAGTCCGAAATCCTGAACAAAACTTATAGTCTTGATATTGCCGGTAAAACCGAAATGAGCCACTACGATACCGGTAAAAAGTATGAATGCCACGCCAAAAGAAACTCCGCGGAACTTGAGTTTTCCGAGCATCATGCCAACGGCGATGACAAAAGAGTAAAGCAGAAGCAGATGGGCTATTGATTCAGTGTCAAACAGAAGCGTCTTAATCCAATCCATTATAAATCAGTGTTTTGTCTAGATATGATACGTTG
>JAEEGJ010014843.1_pt1 | contig 18345 bp, 16 predicted proteins | sample 8958761 | NCBI WGS metagenome assembly JAEEGJ01 (sample SAMN16246546, study PRJNA631951) | gut metagenome | biome: gut microbiome; feature: rumen; material: RS-attached | host: Bos | place: Iran: Karaj | collected 2018-10
CTCGACAAGATCCAGAAACTTACCGGCGGATCTTCTCTTGAAGCAAACATCCAGCTGGTTTACAATAATGTGAGACTCGGATGCGCCATCTCAAAGGCCATCTGCGATATGAAATAAATTTAATCAAATTATTGGGGGACGGTATGAAGATTTCCGATGCGCTTAAAGAAAGAATGACATTTTCCTTCGAGATATTTCCGCCCAAGGAGGATAAGCCTCTCGAGCCTCTTACGGAGGTACTCGGCAAGCTCAAACGCTTCAATCCCGATTTTATCAGCTGCACGTACGGCGCAGGCGGTACAAACAGGGGCAGGAGCCTTGAAATCTGCGACATTATCCTGAAAAAGGGCATGGAATGCCTTACCAATTTTACCTGCATCGGCAACGACAGGGAAAGTATCGTCCGTTTTATCAGTGAATACGAAAAGATCGGCGTAGAGAACATCATGGCCCTGCGCGGTGATTTCCCGCCCGGAACCGATCAGACGAACGGTGATTTCGAGCATGCCGACGCACTTATCGCTTTCCTAAAAAAGGAGTTCCCGAAGATGGGCATCGGATGCGCATGCTATCCCGAAGTCCATATCAAATGCGGTTCTCTCGAGCAGGACATCGCTCATCTGAAGATCAAGCAGAACAACGGAGCGGAGTTCGCGATCAGCCAGCTCTGCTTTGACGTCGATGAGTTCTCGAGATGGCTTGAAAAGGCCAGGAGAGCAGGCATCACGATACCGATCATCGCAGGCATCATGCCGGTGCTGACGGCTCCCGGATGCACCAGGATGACTCTTTCGAACGGCTGCTCGATACCTAAGGAGCTCGCGAGGATCCTCGGAAAATACAGCGATTCTCCCGAAGACTTCAAAAAAGCAGGCAAGGAGTACACCGTAGAGCTGCTCTACAAGTATATCAACGCCGGATTCAACGGCATGCATATATTCACGCTCAACAAATACGACGATGTGGCGGAGATAGTCAATATGTCGGGTATCCGCCTGGAATCGGGCATTCATGAATAAAAAAGACATGAGGACCAAGCTCGGGAACCTCAGGAAATCGCTTTCCGACACCGAGATTTCGGTATTTACCGAGCAGATCCTCGACAGGGTCGTCAAATCCGACGAATATAAGAACGCCGAAGAGATATTCATCTATGTGAACTGCAAGCAGGAGGTCCCGACGCTTCCCCTGATCAGGCACGCGCTCGAGAAAGGCAAGAAAGTGGCCGTTCCGCGCGTGGAAGGCGAAAAGATGGAGTTCTATTACATCGGCGAGGTGGAAGACCTGGAGCCCGGATATATGGGCATATTTGAGCCTGTTATCGCGAATGTCGCCGAGGCAAAGGAAGCGCTCATGATCCTGCCCGCGCTCGCGTTCGACAGTAATTTCTACAGGCTCGGCTACGGCGGAGGCTATTACGACAGATACATAAACGAGCATCCGAAGAGCAGATTCACGAAAATGGGACTTGCCTACAATTTCCAGTACATGCGCCATAATTACATCGACGCGGAATGGTATGACAGGCAGGTGGATGTTATAGTAACACCCGACAGATTATACAGAAGGACTTAAAGCCATGTCCGATTTTAAAAATGACCTTAGGCTGCTGGACGATATCGACCTCTATGTGCTCGATATGGACGGCACGTTTTATCTGAGTGATGATATAATCCCGGGCTCGCTCGAGTTTTTGCGGGCGGTCGAGCAGTGCGGAAAGAGATGGATGTTCTTTACGAACAATTCCTCGAAGGACAAGAGTCTGTACATTAAAAAGCTCGCGAAAATGGGCTGTGATGTGACCGAAGATATGATATTTACTTCCGGTGATATCATGATCGAGTTCCTGAAGAATGAGAGACCGGGTAAGTCCGTGTTTGTAATGGGCACTCCGCCTTTGGTCGAGAGCTTCGAAAAAGCGGGCATCGAGGTCAGACAGGAGCCTGAATCAAAGGCGGATATCGTCGTTGTGGCATTTGATATGACGCTGACTTACGAGAAACTCGAGCACGCCTGTACGCTGATACGTGAGGACGCCGAATATCTGGCCACTCATCCCGATATCAACTGTCCTGTCAGCGGCGGTTTTATCCCCGACTGCGGCGCATTTATTGCAGCTATAAATCTCTCCACAGGCAGGATTCCGAAGATCACGGGTAAGCCTTATCCCGAGACTCCGGCGATGATATCCTCAGTTACGGGAGTACCGACCGGCAGGATAGCTTTTGTCGGTGACAGGCTTTATACCGATGTCGCATGCGGAGTCAAAAACGGCGCAAAGGGCATACTGGTACTCTCGGGTGAGACGCTGATCGGAGACGTTCCGGCATCCGATGTGCAGCCTGACCTGATATTTGACAGGATATACGATATCGGCCGCTAATTGCTCAAACGCAAGGAGGTAATGTGATATATGTTTAATCCCATGAATATTTATTATCACTTCATCACCATAACCAGGCACCGCCACGCGGTCATCCGGCACTGTTTCAAGGCAGGCATCCCGCTGCAGGGACTGTTCCATGACCTCTCAAAGTACAGCCCGAGGGAGTTTGTTTACGGCGTTAAGTACTACAGGGGCGACAGGAGCCCGAATGTAGGCGAACGTGAGGATTACGGCTATTCCAATGCCTGGATGCATCATAAGGGCAGAAACAGGCATCATTTTGAGTACTGGAACGATTATAATCTTGAGCTGGAAAAGGCAGCACCGGTTAAAATGCCTTTGAAATACGTGGTTGAGATGTTCTGCGACCGTGTCGCGGCCAGCAAGATATATCTCGGCGACAAATACAATGACGGCGCGCCGTTTGAGTATTTCGACGGCGGCAGACAGAAGAGGACCATCCATAAGGAGACCAGCGATTTCCTCGAAAAGCTGCTCGTAATGCTGCGCGATAAGGGCGAAGAGAAAACCTTCTGCTATCTGAGGCATTACTATCTGACACACAAAGATTATTAAATCAAATAAAGGAAAAGGAAAGCAACGGATTATGGAACTTATCAAGAACGGAGGCTGGCTTTCTAAAGGAAAGCTGTATTTCGACGATGAGGCGGGACGCGCCGGATTTAAGAGCGCTACCGGCCTCGATCCCGATTCGGCGAAGAAAGCCGGCAAAGACGCGACCATCGCATGGTCCATTCTCTCGGATCACAATACTTCGGGAGACGATTCGCACCTCAAGATCAAATTCGACAAGATCACATCTCATGACATCACTTATGTCGGGATCATCCAGACGGCCCGCGCCAGCGGTCTTAAGGAGTTCCCGATTCCCTATGTTCTGACGAACTGCCATAATTCTCTGTGCGCGGTAGGCGGAACTATCAACGAAGACGACCATTTCTTCGGTCTTTCCTGCGCCGAGAAGTTCGGAGGCATCTATGTTCCTCCCCATCTGGCGGTTATCCATCAGTATGCGCGTGAGATGCTCGCAGGCTGCGGCAGGATGATCCTCGGCTCGGATTCCCATACGAGATACGGTGCCCTGGGCACGATGGCAGTGGGCGAGGGCGGAGGAGAGCTCGCAAAGCAGCTCCTCGGCAAGACCTATGATGTGGCACGTCCCGATGTAGTCGCGGTATATCTGACAGGCAAGCCTTCATACGGCGTAGGACCTCAGGATGTGGCTCTCGCACTGATCGCAGCTACTTTCGACAACGGATTTGTAAAGAACAAGGTCATGGAGTTCGTAGGTCCCGGTGTTGCGGGACTGTCTGCCGATTTCAGGATCGGCATCGATGTCATGACGACCGAGACAACATGTCTGTCCTCGATCTGGAGCACCGACTCGAAGATCGCCGAGTGGTTCGATATCCACGGACGCAGCGAAGAGTACAAAGAGCTCGCTCCCGGCGAGAACGCTTATTACGATTCGATAATCTGCCTCGATCTGTCCGAGATCAGGCCCATGATCGCTATGCCTTTCCATCCTTCGAAGGCTTATCCTATTGCAGATGTTAAGGCGGACCTGTCTCGCTATATCAGCGAGTGCGAGCAGCGCGCGAAGGTCAGCTTCGGCGATAAGATCGAGTATTCGCTCAAGGACAATATCATCGACGGCAAGCTGTTCGTCGACCAGGGTATCATCGCCGGCTGCGCGGGCGGCGGATATGAGAATATCTGCGACGCGGCGGACATCCTGTACGGTGCCGATACCGGCAACGGCAGGTTCTCACTCAGCATTTATCCCGCTTCACAGCCTATTTACATGGAGCTGGTACGCAACGGAAGAGCAGCCGATCTGCTGGCTGCGGGCGCCGTTATCAAAACAGCTTTCTGCGGTCCCTGCTTCGGTGCGGGCGACACTCCCGCGAACAACGCGTTCTCGATCAGACACTCGACGCGTAACTTCCCGAACCGTGAGGGCTCAAAGGTTCAGAACGGTCAGGTTGCTTCCGTTGCGCTCATGGATGCGAGATCGATCGCCGCGACCGCAGCGAACAAGGGCTTCCTTACAGGTGCGGACGAGCTCGAGGGCATCGATTTCTCGAGGCCGAAGTATTTCTTCGACGGCTCCATCTACAAAAAGCGCGTTCTCGACGCATGGGGCAAACCTTCTCCCGAGAAAGAGATCAAGTTCGGTCCCAATATCAAGGACTGGCCCGAGATGCAGGAGCTCAAGGACGATCTCATAGTTAAGTGCGTAAGCGAGATCCACGATCCCGTAACGACAACAGACGAGCTGATCCCTTCGGGCGAGACCTCATCATACCGTTCGAATCCTCTCGGACTCGCGGAGTTCACACTTTCGCGCAAGGACCCCGAGTACGTGGGCGAAGCTAAGAAGGTCAGAGAGCTCTCAAAGGCATATTCAGCGAAGAAGGGCGATGTAAGTCTTGACGCGTCCGTCGCGGAAGAGTTTGACCGTGTGATCAAGCAGCTGAATGACGCACAGGTTAACTTTGTTCCGGAGAATACCTCGATCGGCAGCACGATATACGCAGTCAAGCCCGGCGACGGATCGGCTCGCGAACAGGCCGCATCCTGTCAGAAGGTGCTCGGCGCATGGGCAAATATCGCTAAAGAGTACGCTACCAAGCGTTATCGTTCGAACCTGATCAACTGGGGCATGCTGCCTTTCCTCTATGACGGCGACGAGGTTAAAAAAGGCGATTACATCTACATCCCCGGCATCAGAAAGGCCGTGGAAGAGAAACAGTCCGAGATAACCGCATGTGTTGTAAAGCCCGGCGGCATATCGAAGATCACGCTCAGACTCGGCGAACTGACCGATGATGAGAGACAGATCATTCTGGACGGATGTCTGATCAATTACTACAAGCATTAAAGCGTAAAGTAATTTACTTTACATAAATCTAATTTGTGCCGAGGCACGGAACGGAGAATTATGGACAAGATCCGCATGACTACGCCCCTTGTCGAGATGGACGGGGACGAAATGACCAGAGTTATCTGGAAGATGATAAAGGACGAGCTGCTGCTGCCTTTTATAGACCTTAAGACAGAGTACTACGATCTCGGTCTCGAAGAGAGAGACAAGACTGACGACAGGGTAACGGTTGAATCGGCCGAAGCCATCAAGAAATACGGCGTAGGCGTTAAGTGCGCGACTATCACTCCCAATGCCGCGAGAGTTAAGGAATACAACTTAAAACAAATGTGGAAGAGCCCCAACGGCACGATCCGCGCGATCCTCGACGGAACCGTCTTCCGCGCGCCCATTCTGGTCAAGGGCATCGATCCCCATATCTCACACTGGAAAAAGCCCATTACGATCGCCAGACACGCGTACGGCGACGTATATAAGGCGAGCGAGATGAAGATCGACGGCCCCGGAAAGGCAGAGCTGGTATTTACCGATGCGAACGGTAAAGAGACCCGCACCCTGATCCATGAATTCAAGGGCCCCGGCGTTATCCAGGGCATGCATAACCTCGATAAGTCCATCGAAAGCTTTGCGAGAAGCTGCTTTAACTTCGCGCTCGATACAAAGCAGGACCTCTGGTTCGCTTCAAAGGATACCATCTCGAAGACCTACGATCACAGGTTCAAGGATATTTTCGCCGAGATCTACGAGAACGAGTATAAGTCTAAGTTCGAGGCCGCAGGCATCACTTACCTCTACACGCTGATAGACGACGTAGTCGCGCGAGTTATCAGGTCGGACGGCGGATTCATCTGGGCCTGCAAGAACTATGACGGTGACGTGATGAGCGATATGCTCGCGACCGCTTTCGGATCTCTGGGCATGATGACTTCGGTGCTCGTTTCACCCGACGGGAAATACGAGTACGAAGCCGCGCACGGCACTGTTCAGAGGCATTACTACATGCATCGTGAGGGGAAAGCCACATCGACAAACTCGGTGGCTACGATATACGCATGGACGGGAGCTTTAAGGAAGAGAGGAGAACTCGACGGGATAAAGGAACTCGCGGATTTCGCGGATAAGCTCGACAAAGCCGTTATCGACACCATCGAGAGCGGCGTGATGACAGGCGATCTGGCATCGATATCGACGCTTCCCGGAGCGCACAAGGTTGAGACGCTCGAGTTCATTAAGGCGATCCGCTCCAATCTTGAAAAAAACTTTGATCATTAAATACACATTGGGGGACGTGATAATCAGCGTTCCCCTTTTATTATACTTTCTTAATCGATTTTTAATTGAAACACGCGTGCTGTTCTGCTAAACTCGACAAAGGTTGATAAAGTAAGCACAAAAAGGAATCATTATCATGCTCAGGTTAAAAAACATCGTAAAGGAATATGTTGTCGGCGACGAAAAAGTGCCGGCACTTAAGGGCGTCAGCCTCGAATTCAGGGAGAACGAGTTCGTCTCGATCCTCGGACCTTCGGGCTGCGGCAAGACAACGCTTCTTAACATCATCGGAGGACTGGATAAATATACCAGCGGCGATCTGATCATCAACGGCATTTCGACTAAGCTCTACAAGGACAGAAACTGGGATTCATACCGCAATCACAGCATCGGTTTCGTGTTCCAGAGCTATAATCTGATCCCTCATCAGACCGTTCTGGCAAATGTTGAGCTCGCGCTTACGTTAAGCGGCGTATCCCGCAGGGAAAGACGCAAAAGAGCGGTTGAAGCTCTCGAAAAGGTCGGCTTAAAGGATCAGATCCGCAAAAAGCCCAATCAGCTTTCGGGCGGACAGATGCAGCGTGTGGCTATCGCCCGTGCGCTCGTAAATGACCCCGACATACTGCTCGCGGATGAGCCTACCGGAGCGCTCGATACAGCCACTTCGGCGCAGATCATGGATATACTTTCCGAGATCGCCGAGGACAAGCTCGTTATCATGGTTACGCATAACCCCGAGCTCGCACAGATCTATTCGACGCGCATCATAAAGCTCCTGGACGGTGAGATACAGTCCGATTCGATGCCGGTTACGCCTGAAGAGATCAAAGCCGATGAGGAAAAGGCCGAGGCTTTCGAGAAGATGACAAAGCAGGAGAGGAAGGCCATGATGCCTCCGAAGACCTCGATGTCACTGGCTACCGCGCTTACTCTGTCACTCAACAACCTGATGACCAAAAAGGCCCGGACGCTGCTCACAGCGTTTGCCGGAAGTATCGGTATCATAGGCATAGCGCTCATACTGTCGCTGTCAAACGGTGTACAGCAGTATATCGACCGTGTACAGGAAGATACGCTCTCGAGCTATCCGATCACGATAGAGCGTTCGACCATTGATATGACTTCGTTTATGTCATCGATGGCCAAAAACGCGAACAACGTCGAGGAGCATACCGACAACAGGATATATACAAACCGCATCATGACCGGCTTTATGGAGTTGATGGTCAATGAGGTAACGACAAACAACCTGGCGGATTTCAAGAAATATATAGAGGCCAACAGGACAAGATTCGAAGAACTGACCACTGATATCCATTACGGATATTCGACGAGGATGAACATATACAAGGCCGATATCGAAAACGGCATATATCAGGTCAATCCCGGCCAGGTATTCTCAATGATGGGCATGCGCGGATCTTCATCGCGTATGAGCTTTGTCAATTCCGAAGTATGGCAGCGCCTCATCAACAACGATAAGCTGCTCGAGCAGCAGTACAGCGTCGTATACGGCCGTATGCCGCAGGCTTACAATGAAGTCGTCCTGATCGTGAGCGGCAATAACGAAGTCACGGACTATACGCTGTATTCGCTCGGTGTGCTCGACAGCACCGAACTCGGCGAAACTCTCGGCAAGATGATACGCGGCGAGGATGCCGAATGGCCCGAACCCAAGAGCTATTCATACGATGAGCTCTGCGGACTCAAATTCAAGCTCATGCTCAATTCCGACTACTACGCGAAGGAAAACGGCGTATGGGTCGATAAGTCGCAGGATGAGATCTACATGATGAATGCGCTCGACAAAGCCGAGACGATCAGTATAGTCGGCATATTAAAGTCCGAGTCGGAAGCTGCTCAGAACGGACTCGCCGGAACCATCGGTTACAGGACTGATCTTATGGAGCATCTGATCGATGCGGTCAACAATTCCGAGATCGTCCGCGAACAGAAGGCTAATCCCGATGTGGACATTTTTACCGGCATCAGTTTTGAACCGGAAGAGACCGAGGCCCTCACATGGGAAAAGCTTAACGCATATATCGCATCGCTCCCCGAGGAGGAAAAGCTAAGGACCGAGGCTTCGATTCAGCAGATGCGCGATTACGGAATGACCGATGACAAGATCCTCGAAGCATTCTCATCGATGTTCGAGCCGCAGAAAACGGAGGCGACATACGAGGATAACTTAAGAAAGATGGGCGTATCCGATCCCGACGATCCTTCGACGATCAATCTTTATCCAAAAGATTTCGAGGCAAAGGACGCGATCGCAGAGCTGATCGACGAATACAACCGCGATAAGGAAGAAGACGAGAAGATCACCTACACCGACCTTGTCGGGCTGATCATGTCGTCCGTTTCTACGATCATCAATGCCATCAGCTATATACTTATCGCGTTCGTCGCGATATCACTGGTCGTTTCATCGATCATGATCGGCATTATAACCTACATCTCGGTACTCGAGAGAACAAAGGAGATCGGTATCCTCCGCGCGATCGGCGCATCAAAGAAGGATATTTCGAGAGTATTCAATGCCGAAACACTTATCGTCGGCTTCACCGCGGGGCTGCTGGGTATAGTCATCACATTCCTGCTGCTGATCCCGATCAATATCATAATCAAGCATTTCACCGACATCGGCGGTCTGGCCGTTCTGCCTTATATCGCGGGCGGAATACTGATACTTATCAGCATGCTGCTGACCTTTATCGCGGGACTGTTCCCTTCGAGGATAGCCGCGAAGAAGGATCCCGTGGTTGCGTTAAGGACCGAATGATAACTTCTTGAATTACATTCGCAATAAGTTTATAATAACTTTGAATGTGGATTTATTGGAGTGTATGATGTATTCAGGAAGAGATGAAGATTACTATGACCGCAGAGGCGAAGCCGAGCTACGGAGACAGTTCCGTCGCAGGCTTCGTCTTAAGCGGTTTTTGGCTGCTTTGATATTGCTGCTGGGCGCGGCACTTATATGTTTTTTGCTGTTTTTACTCGGAAAAGGCGTCGTTTCGCTGTTTAAGGGCGGCGGTTCGGGTTCGGAATATGTTGAGGAAGCTCCGGGCGTTAAGCTCGAGGTCGTTGACAATATCTATACGCCCGAAGAACTGCTGAGGCTTTTCGGAAAACGGGCCGACGCGGGTACTCCGGATAATGGCTCGGAAAGCACTGATACCGGCGCCATAACTTCCGATGTGCCCGATGATACAGGCGCCGCGTCAGGGACCGAAAGCGGTACCGATTCAGGTTCTGACGGCACCGGCGAGCACCGGCTCGGGCTTATAGCCATCGACGCGGGACACGGCGGCATGGACAGCGGCACATATAACGGTGATGTACTCGAGAAAAACATTAATCTCGCCATTGCGCTCGCGCTCAGGGACGAGCTGAAATCACGCGGCTATTCGGTCTATATGACACGTGAGGACGACACATATGTCGGACTGCAGAAACGTGCAGAGATCGTAAATGCGCAGGACGGGGTGCTGGCATTTGTCAGCGTTCATCAGAATGCCGTTGATTCCGACAAAAATAAGATCTACGGCGTTGAGGCCTGGACCTATAAGCGCGACGGCTGCGGTGAGCTGGCGCAGATGGTCGTTGACCATGTTTGCGAAGTAACCGGAGCCAAGAACAGGGGCGCCGCGTTTAAGACTAATCTCGTAGTTACAAGCAAAACTACGATGCCCGCGGTTTTGGTGGAGTGCGGATTTCTCTCAAACGACGAGGAGTGCGCGAAGCTCAATTCCGAGGATTATCAAAAGCTTATTGCTCGCGGTATCGCCGATGCTATTGACGAATTTACCGCAAGTTATTATTGATACAGGAGGCGTTATATTATGACAAAAGTTGACATTTTTTCAGGCTTTCTCGGAGCGGGAAAGACAACACTGATCAAGAAGCTGATCTCCGAAGCGTTTAAGGGAGAAAAGCTCGTCCTGATCGAGAACGAGTTCGGCGAGATAGGTATCGACGGCGGATTCTTAAAGGACAGCGGCATTGAGATCACCGAGATGAATTCGGGCTGTATCTGCTGCACGCTGGTAGGTGATTTCGGCAGGGCACTGGTTAAGGTCATGGAGCAGTTCAAGCCTGACCGCATCATCATCGAGCCTTCGGGCGTAGGCAAGCTTTCCGACGTTATCAAAGCCATCTCAGATGTTTCAGAAGAGGCCGGCATCACGGTCAATAACTTCATCGCGGTCGTTGACGCGGTTAAGTGCAAAATGTACATGAAGAACTTCGGTGAGTTCTTCAACAATCAGATCGAGTACGCCAAGACGATCATCTTAAGCCGTACGCAAAACTGCAGCGAGGCTAAGCTCGAAGAGGCTGTCAAGCTGATCCGTGAGCACAATGACAAGGCTGTTCTCGTTACGACACCCTGGGATGAGATCACCGGCGAGACGATCCTTAAGGCTATGGAGGAGCATTCCGATTTCGAAGAGGAGCTGCTAGAAGCCGCAGGAATCTGCCCCGAGTGCGGACATCACCACGAGGAAGGCGAGGAGTGCTGCCACGAACATCACCATCATCACCACGATGACGATGATGACGACGATGAAGATGAGCATGAGCATCATCACCACGATCATGATCACGAGCATGAGGGCGAGAGCTGCGGCTGCGGTCATCACCATCACCATCATCACGGCCATGACGCGGATGAGGTATTTACGAGCGTCGGCATCGAGACTTCAAAGAAGTACACAAAGGATGACATCATGAACGCGCTCGAGCAGCTCGACAAGGCCGAGTACGGCGTTATTCTCCGCGCGAAGGGTATTGTCGCAGGCGCGGATGGCGAATGGCTGCATTTCGATTACACTCCCGGCGAGCCCGAGGTTCGTACAGGTTCCGCGGACGTTATCGGAAAGATCTGCGTAATCGGCAGCCAGATCAGCGAAGACAAGATCAAAGCATTATTCTAATCAGACTTAAAAGGCAAAATTATGGATATACCCGTTTATCTGGTCAACGGATTCTTAGAGTCCGGCAAGACCACATTTATCAGAACAACACTTGAGGATCCCGAGTTCGTCGGGAAGAATCATCTGCTGCTCATCATCTGCGAAGAGGGCATCGAAGAATATGATGTCGATTCTCTCGCGAAGAAAAATATCGACGTTGTGTTCGTTGAGGAGCAGGAGCAGCTTACAAAGGCTTATCTTGAAGAGCTGCAGTCAAAATACCGTCCGGACCAGATCATTTTCGAGCTGAACGGTGTCTGGAAAATGGAAGATTTCCTTGAACTCGACACTCCGAAGAACTGGGTCACCGTGCAGATCATCACGATGGTCAACGCGGAGACCTATCAGAACTACCTCAACAATATGCGCTCGATGATCATGGAGCACATAAAATACAGCGACACGATCATTTTCAACAGATGCACGACCGAAACCGACAGGCTGGCTATCAGACGCAGCATAAAGCCTCTGAACCGCAAGGCGCAGATCATTTATGAGACCGCCGACGGAATTGATCTCGGCAATGATTTTGAGGATCCGCTGCCGTTTGACGTCAATACAGACCCGATCGTTATCGAGGATGATGATTTCGGCCTTTGGTACATGGACGCGCTCGATTATCCCAAGAAATACGCGGGCAAGACGATCAGGTTCAAGGCTCAGTTCTACCATGATCCTTCGATGCCTCCCGGAGCCATCGTTCCGGGACGCTTCGCGATGCAGTGCTGTGCCAACGATATCGCTTTCATCGGTTTTATAAGCAAGTGCCAGTCATCGATGAAACCTTTTCTCGACAGCCACAACAACCGTGACTGGATCGATGTCGAGGCAAAGCTTAACGTCGAATTCCGCAGGGAATACAAGGGCAAGGGACCGGTTCTGTATATCACGTCGCTTAAGGACGCGCAGCCTGCGGAAGAGGATGTTGTTTACTTCACCTGACGCAAACTTGACGAATCGCGGGAAATTGATTAAAATAAATCAGTTAAGGTTTTAAATACTTTTTCTTCGAAAGAAAGAATGGAGGTCAAAGTGTTAAAGAGCATGACAGGTTTCGGCCGCTACGAGTCCGAGACCCCCGAGAGAAAGATCACGGTTGAGATGAAGGCGGTCAACCACCGCTACAACGAGCTTACGATCAAGATGCCCAAAAAGCTGAATTTCTTCGAGGCTTCTATCAGAAATCTCCTGAAGAATTACATCAGCCGCGGTAAGGTAGATGTTTACATCACCTACGAGGACTACAAGGACAAGAGTGCCTGCGTTAAGTACAACCAGGACATCGCGGAAGAGTATTTCAACAACATCAATAAGATGGCTGAATTCTTCCATGTGTCCAACGATATCAGCGCCGGCCAGCTGGCACGTTTCCCCGAGGTTTTTGAGATCGAGGAGCAGTCGGTTGACGAGGATGAGCTCTGGTCTTATCTCGAAGACGCGGTCAAACAGTGCGCTGAGAGCTTTGTAAAGACCCGTATCACCGAGGGCGAGCATCTGAAGAACGATCTGTGCGGCAAGCTTAACGGCATGCTCGGCTGGATCGATTTCATCGAGAAGCGTTCACCCGAGGTCGTTGACGAGTATCGCAACCGCTTGTACGCAAAGGTTTCCGAGCTGCTCGGCGACACCAAGATCGATCAGAGCATTCTGGCCACCGAGATCACCGTTTACGCCGACAAGATCTGCGTGGACGAGGAGACCGTCAGACTTCGCGCTCATATCAAGAATATGATCGACACGCTCGAGGCTGCGGACAATGTCGGACGAAAGCTCGACTTTATCGCGCAGGAGATGAACCGCGAAGCAAATACCATTCTTTCGAAGTCAAGTGACCTGGAGATCACAAATACCGCTATCAACCTTAAGACAGAGATCGAAAAGGTCAGAGAGCAGATACAGAACATTGAATAAATCGATTTAAAGGAGAAACGATCACCATGATGCATCCGTCTTACAGTGAGCTCTATGAAGCTATCAACAAGGGCAAAGAGAACGCTGAGCCCATCGGCTCCAGCCGTTATTCGATATGTGTCGCTACCGCAAAGCGCGCGAGACAGATAATCGACGGCGCAGAGTCTTATTCTACCGTTCCGAGCAATAAGCCTCTTTCGGTAGCTATCGATGAGATCTACACCGGCAAGGTTCAGATCCTCAATGCCGATGAAAACTATGAGGTTGACACACCGCTCTACGCAGAAGACGAGAACTGATAATCTATGTCATACAACAACAAAGAAGATGATATCATCGTCTTTGACCCCTTTGATGACGAGGGATACGAAAAATGGCTGAAGGCCCGCCAGGAAGCGCAGAAAGCCGGTACTCCGACAGTTGATGAAACCCCGGAGCTGAGTAAGATCGAGTTTCCCGCAGATGAACCGGAGGCTGACGAAGCCGAACCGGTCAGGGATAAAGCGGAGCGGTCGGCTGCGGAGACTGCAGCAAAAGCCGATAATCACGGTCACTCCGAAGCTTCTGTAAACAGCACCGTGCCGGTCAAAATTTCGGAGCCTGTCGCAGAGAAAACCGGCGATCCGGCTGCCGATGCAGACAGAAAGAAAACCGATGCCCCTGTTGACGCTTCAGACAAAAAGGAGCTTACCCCTGCCGAGAAAAAGCGCAGACTGATCTTGACTATAACCGAGATCGCGGTATATCTGATCATGGCCGTTTTGATCATCAAACTGGTTCCGAAGTATGTTATGGAGCGTGTTTCGGTCGAGGGCGAATCGATGAAGGAGACGCTTCAGGACGGCGACCAGCTGATAGGAGAGAAGCTCTCGGTGCGTTTCAACAGCCTTAAGCGCTATGACATCATTTATTTTGCTCCGAAGGGGAATCATAAGTCCGTTGATTTCATTAAAAGGATAATCGGCATGCCCGGTGAGATGATCTATATCGTCGATTCCGTTGTCTATATCAACGGCAGGCCGCTTCAGGAGGATTTTGCGGCCGAGGATCAGTTTTTATCCTATACCGCAGCGAATCCCATATATCTGGGTGATGACGAGTACTTTGTCATGGGAGACAACCGCAACCACAGTACTGATTCCAGATCTTCTTCGGTCGGCATCGTACACGGTAAGGATATAGAGGGCAGAGCGGTATTCAGGCTCTGGCCGCTTTCGGGGTTTGGAAGAATTGACTAGAAATACATTTTTTTAAGAGTTTTTTTTAGTGAATCTGTTAATTTATCCCAAAACTTTGTAAAAGGCTTGAATTTTTGAGGTCCACAAGCTAAAATGATTAAGGTTTGAAGTAAAAATACAAATTTTTACATAATTCTAGGAGGTTTTATATGGCTAACGTACGTGTTGCAATTAATGGTTTCGGCCGCATCGGTCGTCTTGCATTCAGACAGATGTTTGGTGCAGAAGGTTACGAGGTTGTTGCTATCAACGACTTAACTTCACCCAAGATGCTTGCTCATCTTCTTAAGTACGATTCCGCTCAGAAGCCCTACGCTCTGAAGGATAAGGTTACTTATAAGGATGCTGTTCTTGCTGAGGATGGCAAGACTGTTGTTACTCCCGGTTCCATCACCGTTGACGGCAAGGAGATCACCATCTATGCTTGCCCTAACGCAAAGGATCTTCCTTGGGGCGACCTCAAGGTTGACGTTGTTCTTGAGTGCACAGGTTTCTACACCAGCAAGGCTAAGGCTCAGGCTCATATCGATGCCGGCGCTCGTAAGGTTGTTATTTCCGCTCCTGCAGGAAACGACCTTCCTACTATCGTTTACAATGTAAACCACACTACTCTTAAGCCCGAAGATACCATTATTTCGGCTGCAAGCTGCACCACCAACTGCCTTGCTCCCATGGCTAAGGCTCTTAACGATCTCGCTGGCATCAAGTCCGGTATCATGACCACAGTTCATGCTTACACAGGCGATCAGATGATCCTTGACGGACCTCAGAGAAAGGGCGACCTTCGTCGTTCACGTGCAGGCGCTATCAACATCGTTCCCAACAGCACAGGCGCTGCAAAGGCTATCGGCCTTGTTATCCCTGAGCTCAACGGAAAGCTCATCGGTTCCGCTCAGCGTGTTCCTACCCCTACCGGTTCGACCACTATCCTCATCGCTGAGGTTGAGAAGGAAGTTACCAAGGAGCAGATCAACGAGTACATGAAGAGCGTTGCTAACGAGAGCTATGCTTACAACGAGGACGAGATCGTTTCTTCCGATATCGTAGGCAGCACCTTCGGTTCGATCTTCGATGCTACACAGACCATGGTTGGCAAGAACAATCTTGTACAGGTTGTTTCGTGGTATGATAACGAGAACAGCTATACCAGCCAGATGGTACGTACCATTAAGTACTTCTCGGAGTTAAAGTAATTTAAATAAATTACGCATATTAAGTAAGACCTTTAGAGGGTCCGGTCTGTTGGACCGGACCCTTTCTATCTTTAAAAAATTCAATCGGAGGTATTTTCTATGTCATTAAACAAGAAATCAGTTGACGATTTTAACGCAAAGGGCAAAAGAGTCCTTGTTCGCTGCGACTTCAACGTACCTTTAAAGAACGGCGAGATCACCGACGAGACCCGTATCGTTGCTGCGCTTCCTACCATTAAGAAGCTCATCGCTGATGGCGGCAAGGTTATCCTTTGCTCACATCTCGGCAAGGTTAAGGAAGGCCCCAATGAGAAGGAGAGCCTTGCTCCCGTAGCTAAGAGACTTTCCGAGAAGCTCGGCAAGGAAGTTAAGTTCATCGCTGATTACAACGTAACCGGTCCCGAGACCACTGCAGCTGTTAACGCTATGAACGAAGGCGATGTTATCCTTCTTCAGAATACCCGTTTCAGAATGGAAGAAGAGACCAAGCCCGCTAAGGCCGGCACAAAGTTCGCTGAGGAACTCGCAGATCTGTGCGATGATTATGTATGCGACGCTTTCGGTTCTTCACACCGCGCACATGCATCCGTTTCCGTAGTTACCGAGTACGTTCGCAAGAAGGGCGGCAACTGCGCAGTAGGATACCTTATGCAGAAGGAGATCAACTTCCTCGGCAATGCTGTTGAGAATCCCGTTCGTCCTTTCGTTGCCATCCTCGGCGGCGCTAAGGTAGCTGATAAGCTCAACGTTATCAACAACCTCCTCGAGAAGTGCGATACTCTCATCATCGGCGGCGGCATGGCATTCACCTTCCTCAAGGCTAAGGGCTATGAGATCGGTAAGTCACTCTGCGACGACGAGAAGATCGATTACTGCAAGGAAATGATGGATAAGGCAGCTAAGCTCGGCAAGAAGCTCCTTCTTCCCGTAGATACCGGTATCGCTTGCTGCTTCCCCGATCCCATCGACGGACCTGTAGATGTTAAGTATGTTGATTCCGATAAGATCCCTGCTGACATGGAAGGTCTCGATATCGGACCCAAGACCTGCGAGCTTTTCGCAGAGGCTGCTAAGACAGCTAAGACCGTTGTTTGGAACGGACCTATGGGCGTATTCGAGAATCCCACTCTTGCAAAGGGTACCATCGCTGTAGCTAAGGCTCTTGCGGAGACAGACGCTACCACGATCATCGGCGGCGGCGATTCCGCAGCAGCTTGCAACCAGCTCGGCTTCGCAGACAAGATGAGCCACATCTCTACAGGCGGCGGCGCTTCCCTTGAGTTCCTTGAGGGCAAGGAGCTTCCCGGCGTAGTAGCAGCGGACGACAAGTAATTCCGTGCGCAAAGCAGACGCCACTACAAGCTTGCTTGATAGTGGCGAAATGCTTTGATGCACAATAGGAATTACGCAAATATAAGGAGAATTAATAATATGGCTAGAAGAAGAATCATTGCCGGCAACTGGAAGATGAACAAGACTCCCAGCGAGGCAGTTGCACTTTGTGCAGAATTAAAGGACCTTGTAGTTAATGACGCTGTTGACGTTGTTTACTGCGTACCCGCTATCGACATCGTTCCCGTTGTTGAGGCAGTTAAGGGCACCAACGTACATGTAGGCGCTGAGAACTTCTACATTGAGGACAAGGGCGCCTTCACCGGCGAGATCTCAGCTCCCATGCTGAAGGACGCAGGCGTAGAGTACATCATCATCGGACATTCCGAGAGACGCGATATCTTCGGTGAGAATGATGTTCTGATCAACGCAAAGGTTAAGAAGGCATTTGCCGCAGGACTTAAGCCCATCCTTTGCTGCGGTGAATCACTGGCTCTTCGTAAGGCAGGCACTTACAAGGAGTGGATCGAGAGACAGATTACATGGGATCTGAGCGGCGTTACCGCTGACCAGGTTAAGAACCTTGTTATCGCTTACGAGCCCATCTGGGCTATCGGCACAGGCGAGACCGCTACCGCAGATCAGGCACAGGAAGTTTGCGGACTTATCCGTGAGCTCATCGCTAAGCTTTATGACGGCGCTACAGCTGAGGCAGTACGCATCCAGTACGGCGGATCGATGAATGCTGCTAATGCAGCTGAGCTGCTTTCAAAGCCCGACATTGATGGCGGACTCATCGGAGGCGCTTCATTAAAGCCCGATTTCGGCAAGATCGTAAACGCATAAGTTTCAGGAGTTTAAAGCCCCGGGTACCTTCGGTACCCGGGGCTTTTCAATGTTACGGTGCAGGCGGCAACGAGTAAAACTTCCCGGGACACGCTCTCGCTCCTTTTCGGACGCAGCGGTACATAAGCTCATGATGAAGAAAATGAGGACGATTCTTATGAACTTAAGAATCGTCCTTTTATTTTCTGAACTCATCATGAGCAAGTACCGGCGTCCTCAACGGGTCCCGGAAGTTTTCTCTGCGGCGCCTGCACCTCAGCATTCGAAATAGTCTGGATAG
>JAEEGJ010014844.1_pt1 | contig 18345 bp, 17 predicted proteins | sample 8958761 | NCBI WGS metagenome assembly JAEEGJ01 (sample SAMN16246546, study PRJNA631951) | gut metagenome | biome: gut microbiome; feature: rumen; material: RS-attached | host: Bos | place: Iran: Karaj | collected 2018-10
TGTCGGTGATAGACGGTATAATCGGCGTCGCGACGCACTTTATACTTAAAAAATACAAGACGGAAGGGCAGATAACCAAGCCCGCGGAAGAGCGCAAAAGAGAGATAATTTTCGCATGAGAGATTTTTTGAGCGACCGCGCGAAAAGTATCCCGCCTTCCGGCATCCGCAAGTTTTTCGACTTGGCGGCGGGAAGACCCGACGTAACGTCGTTGGGCGTGGGAGAGCCCGACTTCATAACGCCGTGGAGTATCCGCGACTGCGCGGTTACCGCTATAAAGAAAGGGTATACGCAGTATACTTCGAATAAAGGTCTTAAAGAATTAAGAGACGAAATTTCCGATTATTTAGAGTCGAGATTTTCCGTTTCTTTTCCCGCGGATAATATCGTGGTTACCCTCGGTGCGAGCGAGGGTATAGACGTCGCTTTGCGCGCCGTGGTAAATCCCGAAGAAGAAGTGCTTATTCCCGATCCGTCCTACGTTTCCTATTCCCCGATAGTAAAACTTATCGGCGGCAAGCCCGTCGCGGTGGAAACTTCCGCGAAAGACGGGTTCAAAGTAACGGCGGAAGCCATAGAAAGGGCGGTAAGCGCGAAAACCAAGGCGATAATCCTTTCTTACCCCAACAACCCCACGGGCGCGATAATGGGGGAAGAAGATATAAAAAAGATAATACCCGTTATATTAAAACACGACCTTCTGGTCGTATCCGACGAGATATACGCCGAACTTACTTACGGGAAAAAACACTACTCCGTTGCGGCGGCGAAGGAACTCGAAGGAAGGGTGATACTTATTAGCGGGTTTTCGAAATCGTTCGCCATGACGGGCTGGCGCATAGGTTACGTCTGCGCGCCGAGCGATATCTTAAAGGCAATACTTAAAATACACCAGTACGTCGCCATATGCGCGCCTATCTTTTCACAGTACGCCGCTTTGGAAGGGTTAAGGAAAGGTAAGACGGACGGATATCGCGACGTCGAAGAAATGAAAAGGGAATACGACAGAAGAAGGCTGTTTATGATAGGCGAGTTCAACCGTATGGGGCTCAGATGTTTTTCGCCGGAAGGTTCTTTTTACGTTTTCCCCTGCGTTGAGAGTACGGGTATGGACGGAGAAACTTTCGCCACCCGTCTACTTGAAGAAGGTAAAGTCGCCGTAGTTCCCGGCAGTGCGTTCGGGGAGTTCGGTAAAAATTTTATACGTTGTTCGTACGCGTATTCCATGGAAAACTTAAAGTACGCCACGAATAAAATCGCCGAGTTCGTTTCGTCACTTAAGCGTTAGAGCGTCGGCGGAAAGAGAGAGAAGATTATGGAAAAGATTTTTGTGGTTGGCGCGGGATTTTCCGGCGCTACTATCGCTCGGCTTTTCGCCGAGATAGGCTACGACGTTACCGTCATAGACAGAAGGGCGACGATAGGCGGCAACGCTTACGATTGTCTCGATAAGAACGGCATAATGATACAGCCTTACGGACCGCATATCTTTCACACCGAAGAAAAGAGAGTTTTCGAATTTTTGTCCCGCTTTACCGAGTGGTACGAATATAAGCACAGCGTTCTGGCGTCGGTCAAGGGCAAGACGGTTTCGCTGCCTGTAAGTTTATCGTCGCTTTACACTCTTTTCCCGAGAACCAAAGCGCAAAGAATAGAAAACGCGTTGAAAGAAGCCTTCGGCGAAGGGGCGACGGTGCCTATTTTAGAGCTGAAAAACCAAACCAACCCCGTGCTGAAAGACTTTGCGGAATTCGTGTATAAAAATTTCTACTATACTTACACCAGAAAACAGTGGGGATTAAAGCCAGAAGAACTCTCGGGCGAAGTCATGACGAGAGTGCCCGTCTGCGTTGCGGATAAGGCGGGATACTTTAACGACGAGTATCAGTTCATGCCGAAAAACGGGTTCACCGAAACGGTCGCCAACATATTGAAACACCCCAACATAAAACTGAAATTAAAGACCGACGCCGAAAAACATCTGTATTTTAAAGACGGCAAAATATATTTCGACGGCAAAGAGTTGGAAGGCAAGGTCGTCTACACGGGAAGAGTGGAAGAAATTTTCGGCTACAAGTTCGGCGCATTGCCGTACAGGACGCTGAAATTCAAGTTCAAAACCTACAACCGCCCGTCGTACCAGAACGCCGCCGTCGTAAACTACACGGCGAACAAGAAGTTCACGAGAGTTACCGAGTTTACCAAATTCACCTGCGAAAAACAGGCGAAAACTGTGATAGTCAAAGAGTACGCCAAAAAGTGCAAAAAAACCGACGTTCCCTACTATCCCATACCCACCGAAAAGAACAAGGAACTTTACGCAAAGTACTTCGACGAAGCCAAGAAATACAAAGACCTTTATCTTTTGGGGAGGCTCGCCGAATACAAACACATAGATATGGACGAAGCGGTGCTTTGCGCCATGCAGCTTTTCGATAAACTTTCGGAAGGCGAAATTTAAAGACCGTAGGTCGTAAATGAAGATTTTAGAGGTCATAGACACCTTTTCTCCCGTCGTCGACGGGGCGGTAAACGTCGTAAGAAATTACGCCGACCAACTGAATAAGACCGATACCTGCGTAGTAGCCGCACCCAAGCCTGCGAGAAAACAAAAGTACCGCGACGAAGAAACCTATAAGGTTTTGCGTTGCAATTCTCTTTCCGCGCCCGAGGGTTACCGTAACGCCCTGCCTTTTACCGACCGCAAATTCAAAAAGGCGTTGAAAGCGGAAAAATTCGATATCATCCACGTTCACTCTCCCTTCGTTTTAGGGAGATTTTGCGTTAAATTCGCAAAAAAACACCGTATCCCCGTAGTAGTTACCCTGCACACCAAATACAAACTCGATTTTATAAGGACGCTGCATAATTTCAGACCGCTCGTAAATTTCATGATGCGGTTTATAATGAAACCCATAAAACGGGCGGACGAAGTGTGGACGGTGTCCCGCACCGCGATAGGCACGTTAAGGGAATACGGATATAAAGGCGACGTGAAAGTAGTAAAGAGCGGCACCGATTTCAGATATCCCGACAACGCGGAAGAACTCATAGATAAAATAAACGCCGCGCACGGATTGGCGGGGCAGAAGAACGTCTTTCTGTTCGTCGGGCGCGTTGCCATGTACAAAAATCTCGATATCGTGATAGACGCACTTAAAATAGTTAAGGATTCGGGCACGGACTTTAAGATGATAATGGTGGGCGGCGGTTTCGACCTTAAAATTTTCAAAGAAAGGGTGGAAAAAGCGGGACTTACCGAAAACTTTATATTTACCGGCGCCATGACCGACAGAAATCTTCTGCAAGGCTACTATTTAAGGAGCGATCTGTTTTTATTCCCGTCCACTTTCGATACCTGTTCGCTTGTTTCGATAGAGGCGGCGGCGCATAAACTCCCGACTCTCGTCGTAAAGGGGTCGTGCCCCGCGGAGAACGTAAAAGACGGCGAAAACGGGTTTTTATCGGAAGAGAACGGGGAAGATTTCGCAAAGAATATCCTTCGCGCGATAAGCGACGGCAAAGCGTTGAAAGAAGCGGGGGAGAACGCCTATAAAACGATATACAGGACTTGGGAAGACACGGCGGAAGAGTTAAAAACCGAGTACGCAAGGATAATAGAAGAGTACAAGGGAAAAACGCGCGGACAAACCCGCGGATAAGGGAAATATATTTTTTTCCGCCCTTAAAACGTTTGACTAAAAATTTTTTATTTGTTATAATTTAGGCGTAAATTGAATTTTGCCAATATAGGTTCGTAATTTTACGGCACGAACGTTTCTACCGCACCGCCTACCGTGCGACTATTGGATGACTTTCCGTAGGGATTTCCTTCGGAATACAGGCGCTTTATTGGCAGACAGGTTTTTTTAAAGACCTGTTTTTCGTTTTTAAAACACGAGAGGAATTTATGGAGCTTCTTAAAGAGACTATCCTGAAAAAGGGAAAAGTTTTATCCGGCGACGTTTTGAAAGTCGGTTCTTTTCTCAACAATCAGATAGACGTAAAACTTCTTTCCGCAATGGCGGACGACGTTTTCGCGCATTTTAAGGATAAGAAGGTTACCAAAGTTCTCACCGTGGAAGCTTCGGGCATAGCGTTCGCCTGTTTTATCGCCGAAAGGTTTTCCTGCGACGCCGTCTTTGCCAAGAAGAGCATGACGACGAATGTAGACGGCGAAACGTTCTGCGCCGACTGTTATTCTTTCACTCATAAGACCGCCAACAAACTTATCGTCCCCAAAGAGTACTTGTCCGAAAAAGACGTCGTACTCGTTGCGGACGATTTTTTGGCTAACGGACAAGCGGTAAACGCGCTTATTTCAATAATAAAGGACGCGGGGGCTGAACTTTGCGGAGTCGCTATCGCCATAGAAAAGGGTTTTCAGTGCGGCGGAGACGCGCTTCGTAACAGGGGAGTCGATATATATTCTCTCGCCGTTATAGACGAGATGAACGCGGGCGGAATAAAATTCCGCGCATAACCAAAGGTAAATAAACCCTGTATAAGGGTCAGGAGGTTTTATTAAAATGAAGAAACTCATCACTCTTTTACTCACTGCCGTTATGTCGGTAGCGTGCTGTTTCGGTCTTGCCGCTTGCGGCGAAAAGACGGGAGACAAGGTTGCGGCTCTTATCTGCTTACACGGCACCGATTCTTCCTACGATAAGAACTTTATCGACGCGTTTGAAGCGGCTTGCAAAGCGAAAGGTCTCACCAGCGATCAGTACACCGTAGTTACCGGTATTCCCGAAGAAGGCGACGACTGCTATCAGAAAGCGGCGGATTTTGCGGATGCGGGTTATAAAGCGGTGTTTGCCGATTCCTTCGGTCACGAAGGCAATATGATAAAAGCGGCAAAAGAATTCCCTGACGTTCAGTTCTGCCACGCTACCGGTACCAACACCAGCCTTTGTTTGGACGAAGACGCGACCAACGATACTCCCGCCAACTTCCACAACGCGTTCGCTTCCATATACGAAGGCAGATATTTAGCCGGCGTAGCGGCGGGACTTAAACTCGTCGAACTGTACGGCGACGAAGGCGGCAACGTTTCCAACGAGAACGCCAAAGTCGGTTACGTAGGCGCGCATCCTTATGCGGAAGTTATTTCCGGTTATACTTCCTGGTTCCTCGGCGTGAGAAGCATAGTTCCCAACGCTACGATGGAAGTAAGATATACCTATTCCTGGTACAGCGTAAACGGTGAAAAAGCGTCCGCTCTCGCTCTTATCAACAACGGTTGCAAGCTTATTTCCGGTCACGCCGACAGCATGGGCGTTCCCGCGGCTTGCAAAGAACAGAACATACCCAACGTTTTCTATAACGGCACCCAGCCCAACGAACAGTTTATAATCGCTTCCAAGATCAACTGGCAGCCCTATTTCGAAATGATGATAGACAGCGCGCTTAACGGCACGGCTCTTCCCAAAGATTACACCGGTACCATAGCGAGCGGTTCCGTTCAGGTAACCACCTTAGGACCTGCGGCGGCGGAAGGCACGGCGGCTAAACTCGAAGAAGTCAAGGCGGCGTTTGCTGAAGGCAAGAAAGTATTCGATTGCTCTACCTTCACCGTAAACGGTGCAAAAGCCGATACTTCCGATTTCAGCAAGGCGGAATACATCACTATGGACGCTGACGGACATCTTACCGCTTATCTTGCGGACGTTATCGACGCCGGCGACTTCGTAGGCGAAACTAACGTAATAAAGACGGCGGGCGACGTTAAATACTTTGCGGAAAGCGACTTCCGTTCGGCTCCTTATTTCGACATCATAATAGACGGCATATCCATCGGCGAAGACGTTGCTTATACCGACTAATTCTGTTTTAGTAACCAACGGTTTACAAGGCGGAGAAGTCTCTCCGCCTTGTATAGCCTAAATATCGCGGAGGTGGCAAAGTGGGAAAAACCGTTGCCATTGAACTTAAAAATATTTGCAAATACTTTCACGGGAAAGTAATGGCGAATAAAAACGTAAATCTTACCCTTTACAAGGGCGAGATTTTGTCCCTTTTGGGGGAAAACGGGAGCGGAAAGACCACTCTCATGAATATGATATCGGGCATTTATTTCCCCGACGAAGGGCAGATATTTATAGACGGCAAGGAAGTCGTGATAAAATCGCCCAAAGACGCCTATAAATACAAAATAGGCATGATACACCAGCATTTTAAGTTGGTGGACCTTTTTTCCGCCGCGGAAAACATCGTTCTCGGCGTGAAAGAAAAAGGTTCTCTTAAAAACGTAAATACCCGTGTGCGCGAGATAGCCGAACGCTACGGTTTCGATATAGATCCCAAAAAGAAAATATACGAAATGTCCGTCTCGGAAAAACAGACGGTCGAAATAATAAAGGTTTTATACAGGGGCGCGGATATCCTTATTTTAGACGAACCTACGGCGGTTTTGACCCCGCAGGAAACGGAAAAACTCTTCGCGGTGCTGCGCAAAATGAAGGAAGACGGCAAGTCGATAATCATAATAACGCATAAATTGAACGAAGTGCTGGCTATATCCGACCGCGTGTCGATATTAAGGAAAGGCGAATACGTCGGCACAGTCGAAACCCGAACCACCGATCAGGCGAAACTTACCGAAATGATGGTGGGTAAAAAAGTCGAACTTAAAATAGACCGTCCGAAGACGGAATTCGACAGACCGCTTCTCGAAATAAGAAATCTCTGTATCGATTCCGACGACGGCAACGTCGCTATAGACGACGCGAGTTTTTATATCCGCGGCGGCGAAATATTAGGCGTTGCGGGGATAGCGGGTTGCGGGCAGAAAGAACTCTGCGAAGCGATAGCGGGACTTCGCCCCATAAAGAGCGGACTTATAATGCATAAAGGCGAAAACATAATAGGACTTCCGCCGAAGACCATAATAGAAAAAGGCGTTTCCATGAGTTTTATTCCCGAAGACCGTTTGGGCATGGGGCTTGCGCCGTCCTTTTCAATCACCGACAATATGATGCTTAAAACCTACGGGGAAGGGAAAGGTCCTTTCGTGGACAGAAAGTCGGCGAGAGAAAAAGCCAAAGCGATCATAGAAAAACTGGAAATATCCACTCCGTCTTCCGAAACGCCGGTAAGAAGGCTTTCGGGCGGCAACGTGCAAAAAGTTCTGGTGGGTAGGGAAATAGACGCGGGTCCCAACGTGATTATCACGGCGTATCCCGTAAGGGGCTTGGACATAAACTCTTCCTACGTTATCTACGACATATTGAACGAACAGAAAAAGAAAGGCACGGGCGTTCTGTTTATCGGCGAAGATCTGGACGTTATGCTTGCCCTTTGCGACAAGATAATGGTTATCTGCCACGGCAAAGTGATGGGTATAGTTCACGCCGAAAAGACCACGAAGGAACAGTTAGGGCTTATGATGACGGGATCATTAGACCTTACGGAAGAGAAGAAAGACAAGAATTTAGGCTTCGCAAAAGACAGCAACCTTACCGAAGAAGAGTGGGGTAAAGAATTTGAAAAAGCAGAGGAGAATAAGGAAAATGAATAATCAGACTACCGTCAGAGAACCGCTTTTTCACGTCGCGAACAGGTCTTCGATGAGTATTTGGTATAAAACGATAATTTACGCGGTGGCTATCGTCGCGGCGTTGTTTTTAGGCGGTATAATTTGCTCGATAGTCGCAAGCGGAAACCCCTTTTCATTTTTCTCGTCGCTATTTAAAGGTATTCTGGAGACTTCGAGAAAAAGATGGGTATTTTTCCGCGACACGGCGTTACTTATTTGCGTTTCCATGGCGTTGGTTCCCGCGTTCAAGATGAAATTCTGGAATCTCGGCGCAAACGGGCAGATACTTATGGGCGGACTCGCCACCGCGACGTGTATGTTCTACTTAGGCAAGGCGATAGACAACGGCACGCTCGTTATGAGTGAAGGCATGATTATCGTGATAATGGCGGTGGCAAGTATAGCGGTAAGCGTTATATGGTCGGTTATTCCCGCACTTCTGAAAGTCTTCTTCAACGCCAACGAAACGCTCCTTACTCTTATGATGAACTACGTCGCTACCGGTCTCGTTTCTTTCTGCATAGCAAACTGGGTAAGAAGCGGGTCGGGAACGCTTCCGCTTCTCACTCACGGCAATGTCCCGGGGATAATCAATCAACACTTTCTCATTATTCTCGTGGGCATAGTAATTACCGTGTTTATGTTCATATACCTGCGGTTTACCAAGCACGGCTACGAACTTTCCGTCGTCGGCGACAGTCCCAACACGGCGAGATACGTCGGCATGAAAGTCAAGAAAGTAGTTATAAGGACCATGGTGCTTTCGGGCGTGATATGCGGTATCATAGGTTTTCTTCTCGTAGGCGCGATCGGTCATACGGTCGGGGCGAATACCGTAAACAACAGGGGTTTCACCGCGATAATGACTACCTGGCTTGCGAACTGCAACCCGATATTCATCGTGCTTTCGTGCCTGCTCGTAACCTTTATAAATAAGGGTATGGAACAGGTGCGTATGGACTTCGGCATGACCAACGATTCCACTGCGAATCTTATAATCGGCATAGTGTATTTCTTTATAATAGCGTGCGCGTTCTTTATAAAGTACCGCGTTATCTTCCGTAAAAAGGAACACAACACTAAAAAGGAGAGCGTTGAACAATGATTGCGTTTTTACAATATTCGATCAGGTTTTCCACGGTATTTCTTTTCGGTTGTACGGGCGAAACGGTAATGGAGAAATCGGGACACTTAAATCTCGGTGTTCCGGGTATTATGTGCGCAGGAACTGCGGGCGGGTGTTTGGGCGTTTCGCTTTATATGAGTGCTTTGCCGAGTTCCGCAAACCCGAATTATATCATACTTATGTTTATCGGAATTTTCTCCGCGTTTTTATTTGCGGCGTTTCTGGGTGCGATATATGCGTTTTTAACGGTTTCACTTAAATGCAATCAGAACATTTCCGGTCTCGCGCTCACAACCTTCGGCGGCGGGTTTACGCAGTTTATAATGGATAACTACGTGAACAAGGAAAGGTTCGGTATAGCCAGCACGTTTATCTCGAAATATCTGCCTTTTGCGGATAGTCTCGGTTGGTTCGGCAAACTGTTTTTGTCCTACGGATTTTTAGTCTATCTCGCGATAGCCGTCGCGATCGTTGCGTCGGTACTTCTTAAAAGGACGAAAGTCGGACTTAATTTAAGGGCGATAGGCGAAAATCCCGCCGCGGCGGACGCGGTAGGCATAGCCGTCGATCGCTATAAATATTTAGTCATACTCATAGGCAGCGGAATAGCGGGACTCGGCGGATTTTTCGGCATAATGGATCAGGCGCAGGGTGCTTACGAATCCTATACCGAAATAGAAAGTTACGGCTGGTTGTCGATAGCGCTCGTTATCTTCACGGTTTGGAGACCGAACTTCGCGATAATAGGATCTATCCTTTTCGGCGCGCTGTATTCGCTGGCGCATTTTATAAACATAACCACGGCGGCGCAGAGTTACCTCATCGGTCTTATACCCTACGTCGTTACGGTCGTGGTGCTTATAGCGGTAAGTATTACCGGCAGTAAGAACGTTCAGCCGCCTGCGGCTTTGGGGCTTAACTATTTCCGAGAGGACAGATAGCAGATAAACAGTCCGCCCTTGCGGAAGAATTTTCCGCAAGGGCATTTTTTATAGCGTATCCGTTTACAAACGGCGTAAAAAATGTTAAAATAGGGTTGATATTTCAAGGAGCGACCATGTATAAGATTCTTTCAAAAAAACAACTCAATCAAACCGTAACGCAGATGGAAGTGGAAGCCCCGCTGGTAGCGAACAAGGCTTTGCCGGGGCAGTTTATAATACTTCGCGTGGGAGATGACGGCGAACGCATACCGCTGACGGTTGCGGGCACGGATAAAATAAGGGGCGCGGTAAAGATAATCTTTCAGGTAGTCGGCGCGACCACCATGAAACTCAATGCCCTTGAAGTCGGCGAATATATAACCGATTTCGTAGGTCCGTTGGGAAAACCCACCGAGACCGAAGGCATAAAAAAGGTGTGTATAGTGGGCGGGGGCGTAGGATGCGCCATAGCCTACCCCGTGGCGGAAGAATTTCACCGTCTCGGAGCGGAAGTTACTTCCGTAATAGGTTTCAGGAGTAAAGATATAGTAATTTTGGAAGAAGAGTTCCGAAAAGTTTCCGACAGGCTTTTCGTCTATACCGACGACGGAAGTTACGGAGAACAAGGCAACGTTACCGTGCCGCTTAAAAAGATGCTGGAAAGCGGTGAGAAATTCGATACGATAATAGCGATAGGACCTATCGTAATGATGAAATTCGTTACGCTTACCGCAAAAGAGTACGGTATTCCCGTAACGGTGTCCATGAACCCCATTATGATAGACGGCACGGGTATGTGCGGCGGGTGCAGGCTTACCCTTAACAGAAACGGCGAAAAGATAACGCGCTTTGCCTGTGTGGACGGACCGGATTTCAACGGTTACGAAGTGGATTTCGACGAAGCGGCGTCCAGAAACAACGCGTACGCGGACTTTGAAAAACGCGCGAGAGAAAAGACCTGTAATTTATTTAAGAACGTGTAGGTGAAAAATGGCGATAGTTGCGAAAAAATACGAAATGCCCACGCAGGACGCGAAGGAAAGGGCGCATAATTTCAACGAAGTGGCTTTGGGATATTCGGCGGAGATAGCGGTAAAGGAAGCAGAGCGGTGCTTAAACTGCAAAAACAAGCCGTGCGTGGCTGGGTGTCCCGTAAACATAGATATACCGAATTTCATTTCCCGAATAAAGGAAGGAGATTTTTCGGGCGCGTACGATATAATAAGCGAATCGTCTTCTCTTCCCGCCGTGTGCGGAAGAGTCTGCCCGCAGGAAACTCAATGCGAAAGTAAATGTACTCTCGGGATAAAGTTCGAGCCGGTGGCGATAGGTAGGTTGGAACGGTTCGTAGCGGACTTTCATAACGCAAACGACGACGAAAAAGAATACGCCGCGCCGACGGGCGAAAAGGTCGCGATAGTGGGTTCGGGACCTTCGGGGCTTGCGTGCGCAGGGGAACTTGCGGGGAAAGGCTATAAGGTAACGGTTTTCGAAGCGTTGCACACCGAAGGCGGGGTGCTGGTCTACGGGATACCGGAATTCCGTTTGCCCAAGAGCATAGTCAAAAAGGAAGTGGAAGGCTTAAAGAAAAGGGGCGTTACCTTTACGACCAACGTCGTAATAGGCAAAACCCTTACCGTGGACGAACTTTTCGGTATGGGATATAAAGCGGTGTTCATAGGTTCGGGCGCGGGACTGCCTAATTTTATGAACATAAAGGGCGAATCGCTCAAAGGCGTTTATTCCGCCAACGAATTTTTAACGCGCAGCAATCTGATGAAGGCGTACCTACAAGATCCCGAAACGCCTGTAATGAAAGGCGGCAAGGTTGCGGTGGTGGGCGGCGGCAACGTCGCTATGGACGCCGCAAGGACCGCGCTCCGACTCGGCGCGGACAACGTGTACATAGTGTACCGCCGTTCTATGGAAGAACTTCCCGCGAGAAAGGAAGAAGTGGAGCACGCCGAAGAAGAAGGCATAGAATTCAAACTTCTCTGCAATCCCGTGGAAATTCTGGGCTTTAACGATCCCGAAAACCCGCGCAATCCGTTAAACGGCAGGGTAACGGGTATGAAATGCATAAAAATGCAACTCGGCGAACCCGACGCCAAAGGCCGCCGTCGTCCCGTGCCGATAGAAGGTTCTGAATTCGAGATAAAACTCGACACGGTGATAATGGCGATAGGCACTTCCCCCAACCCGCTTATAAAGAGCACGACGGAAAACCTTACCGTCAACGCTCACGGCGGGATAATCGTCGACGAAAACGGGCTTACGTCGAAAGAAGGCGTTTACGCCGGCGGCGACGCGGTAACGGGCGCGGCGACGGTGATATCGGCTATGGGGGCGGGCAAGACCGCGGGCAAAGCCATAGACGAATATTTAAGGAAAAACGGATGAGTTACAGGATAGAAAAGGACTCTATGGGCGAAATGCGAGTGCCCGCCGAAAGGGCTTGGGGCGCGCAAACCCAGAGAAGTTACCAAAACTTCAAAATAGGCGAAGAAAAGATGCCGCAAGAGATAATATCGGCGATAGCCATCGTAAAAAAAGCGGCGGCGGACGCCAATTTCGCGCTCGGAAAACTTTCCGCGGAAAAAGCGGAACTGATAAAGTCCGCGGCGGAAGAGATAATAAGCGGCAAAAGACGGGAAGAGTTTCCGCTTTCGGTGTGGCAGACGGGTTCGGGCACGCAGACGAATATGAACGTCAACGAAGTGATAGCGAATATCGGCAACGGAAAGGCGGGCAAAAAACTTCTTCACCCCAACGACGACGTGAACGCTTCGCAAAGCAGTAACGACGTCTTTCCGTCGGCGATACATATAGCGGGAGCTACTGCGGTAACGCAAAAACTGCTTCCCGCGGCTTACGCACTTGCCGACGCTTTCAAAAAATTAAAAGAAGACAATAAGGGCGTCATAAAGACGGGAAGGACGCATCTTATGGACGCCGTTCCCGTGTCCTTTTCGCAGGAGATAAGCGGGTGGGAATACCTTATAAGGGAAGCGGCGGACGAAATAAAACTTTCCCTTTGCAAACTTTACCCCTTGCCGCTGGGCGGGACGGCAGTCGGCACGGGACTCAACGCCCCCGACGGGTTTTCTTCTCTCGCGGTAAGTAGAATCGCCGAACATACGGGACTTCCTTTTACCGTTTCGGAAAACAAATTCCAGTCGCTTTCGGCAAAGGACGGGGTGGTTTTCTGCCACGGCGCGATAAAGGCGCTTGCCTGCAACCTTTTTAAGGTGGCGACGGATATAAAATGGCTCTCTTCGGGACCGCGTTCGGGTATAGGTGAGATAAATATCCCCTTCAACGAACCGGGCTCTTCCATAATGCCGGGGAAAGTCAATCCCACGCAGTGCGAAGCGGTATCCATGGTCGCGGCGCAGGTGATAGGCGACGACGCGGCGATAACCTTTGCGGCAACGCAGGGGAATTTCCAACTCAACACCTTTATGCCGGTCATAGCGTACAATTTCCTTAAATCGGTAAATCTTCTTGCCGACGCGATAAAGTCTTTCACCGATAACTGCGTGAAAGGGATAACGGCAAATAGAGCGAAAATGCGGGAAAATCTCGACAAGTCGCTGATGACGGTGACGGCGCTTTCCCCGATAATCGGCTACGAAAACGCGGCGAAAACGGTAAAAAAGGCGTACGACGAAAACGTTACCCTAAAAGAAGCCTGTATCGCCTTGGGCTTTATCACCGCGGAAAAGTTTGACGAAGTCTTTCATCCCGAAGAAATGGCGAAAGAATAGAGAAAAAAAGACGGTTTTTGCGGGGGCGCGTTCGCGCCCCGCTATTTTTTTGTAATTTATCGGCGAAAAATTTCATATCATAGAGTATGGTATTGTCATTTAACGATCTAAAAAAGCGCGAAGTCATAAACGTTGCGGACGGCAGGTCTTTCGGAAAGCCGATAGATATCAGGATAGAATTCCCCAAGGGGCTTATGACGGGAATAGTCGTTCACGGCGCGAGAAGAAAGGGTATATTAGGGCTTTTTTGCCGTTCGGAAATATTTATCGAAGACAAAAACATAATAAAAATCGGCGGCGACGTTATCCTTATAAGGACGGGAACGCCGGAGGGCGTATCGATAGATAAGGGGAACGGCAAAAAGAACGGAAATTGCGGTTGCGTCGGCGTGCCGCCCGCCCTTCCTTGCCCGCCCGATAATTTTGCGGGGATAGAAACTTTCGACGACGATTCTTTCTGACGGCAAATTTAAAAAAGGTCTTGAAAAAAAGTCGGACTTGTTGTATAATATAAAAGTAGGGAAATCCCTTTAACGACGCTTATCGCTTTCGGAGAATCAAAATGATACTTTCTATCTGCCCGAATCCGAGTATAGACTGTACGATAGAATTAGACAGTCTTAACGTGGGCATGCTGAACAGGATACGCAACAAAGTGGAAACTTATTCGGGCAAGGCGTTAAACGTCGCGATCGGCGTGGCAAGGCTCGGCGAAAGGTGTGTTTCCACGGGTTTTATGTTCGCAAATCACGAAAGGATGTTTCACCACGTTTTAAGTAAGGAAGGGGTGCAGTCGGATTTCGTCATCTGCGAAGGTTCGGCGCGCGTAAACTACAAGATAATAGACAAAAAGAGCATGCTTACCGAGATAAACGATAAGGGCGAAAACGTGCCGGAAGGCAAGCAGAAGGAACTTATCGCAAAGGTCGAAAAATTATCGAGGGAAGCGGATATCGCCGTTATGAGCGGGAGTCTTCCGAAGGGCGTGAACGCCGATTTTTACGGCGAAGTTTTAGGGAATATTCCCGAAACCGTAAAAGTTATCGTGGACGCGGAAAAGGCAAACACCCTGTCAGCGTTAAGGTCGCGGGAGATATTTATGGTAAAGCCCAACGTAAAGGAACTGGAAAACTTTACCGAGTTCAAAATATCTTCCAAGGCGGACATAATAAAGGCGTCTTTTAAGTATCTCGATATGGGAGTAAAATACGTTCTCACTTCTATGGGAACGGAAGGGGCGGTGCTTACCGACGGCAAGGACAGTTATTTTTGCAAGAGCGCGTCGGTGGCGGTAAACTCCACGGTAGGCGCGGGGGACAGCATGGTCGCCGCCGCCGCCGTAGGTATATATAACGGCGTTTCCATGCGCGAAATGTTAAAGGAAGCCGTTGCCGCGGGAACGGCGGCGGTAACTACCAGCGGAACGAACCTTTTCTATTACGACAAATATAAGGAAATATATTCCAAGATACAGCCCGAAAGACTTTAAAGCATAATCCCCGACAAACGGCGCAGACTGTTTCTATGAGAAGTTCTTTTATATATAAAGACCTTAAAGAACTGCGGCTTAGCACCGTTGCGGGGGCGTGGGTGTTTTATTTTCTCACCGCGCTTTTGCCTACGGCGTTTCTTCTTATATCCGCGTTTGCGGTGTTCGGCGTGGACCTTGCCGTATCGCTCACGGAAAGTCTTCCCAGGGAATTCAAAGAAACCGGCGAAGCGGTGATAAAAACGGCGGGAAACGTCTCGGGCGGCGTTACCGTCTTTTTCGTTTTGAGCATACTGTTTTCGGGCTCGGCGTTTCTGCACCAGACCTGTAAGGACGGGGAATATATCTACGGCGTGAAGAAAAAGGAGAAAAACGGCTTTTTGAGAAGGCTTTGGGCTATGCTGGCTTTCGCCCTTCTGTTCGCGGCGTTTCTTTCGATGGCGTTCGTTTTCGCCTTTGAAAGACTCGTACTGTCGCTGATATTTCAGAGCGTGGGAAGAGCCGCCCTCGTACTTATAGCCTTTTCTGTGATAATAATTTTCTGCTTTTTTCTGGGGGTTATGCTTAATAAGTTCGTAAGCCCCGTAAAAATAGATTTTATTTCCGCGGGCACGGGCAGTATCGTTTCCGTCGGCGTGATAGTTTTGGGCACGATAGGTTTTACCCTGTATTTAAGGTTCTTTTCGGGGTTCAACGCCTTTTACGGCACGATCGCCACGGCGGTTATGTTTCTTTTGTGGATATACGTCCTTATGCTGGGGCTGGTGTTAGGTGTTGCCGTCAGCAAGAAAACGTATTTTCAGAGGGCGCTTGACTTATAGCGTGCGGCGTTATATAATTCAGTAAGAAAATACCGAAGGTGAAACATGGTGGTTTTATATATACTCGCGGGAATATTCGGCGTAATTTTCGCGGATATCGTGTTTTTGGCGATACTCGCGCTTTTCGCGGGGCGCGAGCGTTACGGTAAATATAATAAATTCTACGCCGCGGTGTATAAATTCCATTGCAGGATAGCGATATTTTTCTCCAACGTAAAAATAACGGTAAAAGGCAGGGAAAAACTCGACGGGATAAACGGTAAATTCCTGCTCGTGGGAAATCACCGATCAAACTACGATCCCTTCGTAACGTTTCTCGCCCTTAAAAAGGATATAGCCTTTATCTCCAAGCCGGAAAATTTCAAAGTTCCGATATTCGGCAGGATAGTGAGAAGATGCTGTTATCTTTCTATCGACAGGACTAATCCCAAAAACGCCGTAAAAACCTTAAATTACGCTGCGGAACTTATAAGCGGCGGCGCGGCGTCGGTTGGAGTGTACCCCGAAGGGACGAGAAGTAAAGGAAAAGAAATGCTCGCCTTTCACGACGGGGTTTTCAAAATAGCGCAGAAAGCCGCTTGTCCGATAGCGGTGGCGGCGGTAAGCGGCACGGAAAGAATACATAAGCGCGCCCCGTTTTTAAGGACCAAAGTAACGGTGGAAATAGCGGACGTTATTTACCCGGAAAACTTTGCGGGACTTTCTTCGCACGATATAAGCGCTGTTGCGAAAGACGCGATAAAGGCGGCGACGGAGAAAAACGACGCCGCAAAATAGTGCGGAAACGACATATTTCGCCTTCCTGCAAAATAGAATATATTATCTCGACAAGGGGGATAGTATATGCGGGAAGACGTTACCGAAAGGGTTTTGGACGAGGCTTATTACATAGCGGAAACGGGGGCTACCGTAAGAAAGACAGCCGCCCTTTTTCTTTATTCCAAATCCACCGTGCATAAAGACGTTACCGAAAGGCTTTACGGGATAGATAAAGAACTTTACGAACGGGTAAGAAAGGCGCTCGACAAAAATCTTGCCGAACGGCATATCCGCGGCGGGGAAGCCACCAAGGAGAAATATAATAAAAAGCGCGATATTCCGTTGACAAGAAAGCGGTTATAGTGTACAATAAAGGAAAAGAAAGCCTGAACCGAAAGGTGCGTCCTGACGGCGAAGGGGATAATAACGGATTTAAGGCGTGAGCCTTAATGATATGCGTTCCTCCCTTCGCCCGAATTCGGCGAAGGGAGTTTCTTTTTACGAAAAAAAGGAGATAAAGGATTTATGAAAAGATTTTTAACGTTTCTTACGGTTTTAACGTTGTGTTTCTGTTTTCTTTTCGCCTTTGCCTGCGGCAAGACGGAAGATACAGACACCGAAAAGGCGCAAATAACCGTTTACGCGCCCGACGGCGCGCCCGCCATCGCGGTCGCTAAATTTATTCACGATAAGGAAGATTTCGGCACGGACGCCGAAGTTACCTATAACGTCGTTTCGGCGGCGAACATCGGCGGCGCGATGCAGAAAGGCGACGGGGATATAGTGATAATACCCGTAAACGCCGCTTCCAAACTGTATTCCGTAAAGGGATATAAGGCGGCGGCGGTCGTTACCCACGGCAATCTTTACCTTATGGCGAAAGAAGACCTTTCGTTGCAGGACTTAAAAGGCAAAGTGGTAGGGGTAGTCAATATCGCCAACGTTCCGGGGCTTACCTTTAAGGCGGTGTTAAAGGCAAACGACATAGATTACGCGGAAGGCGCTACGGCGCAAGGCGGAATAGTTACCCTTAAAGGCTACGCCGACGGCAGCGAATTAGTTCCCGCCCTTAAATCGGGCGCGGTGAGTATAGGAATCTTACCCGAACCCGCGGCGAATAAACTCACGCAGATAGCGGCGGAATATAAATACGCTTTGGACCTTCAAAGCCTTTACGACGGAGAAACCGCGTCGTATCCGCAGGCGGTCATGATGGTGAAAGCCGAACTTATTGAGAAATTCCCCGCGCTTATAAACGCGATAAAGGAAAAATTCGACGGCAACGTGATTTGGGCAAAAGAGAACGTAGAACAGGCGGTAGCCGCGGTGGAGAGCGTTCTCGCCGAAGGCGTTACCCCGTCTTTCACGGCGCAGAACCTTAACGGTACGGTTATAGACAACTGCAAGATATTCTGGCAGGACGGGGAAGCGGCAAAGACCGCCGTCGTGGATTATATAAACAATATAAGAGACATAGCAGAAGGCGCGGCGAACGCCGTTACCGACGATTTCTTTGCGTAAAAAAGTGAAAAAGACGGAAAAGGTATTGAATTTCGCCCTTCCGATAGCGACGGTGGGTATAATAATCGCCCTGTGGGCGGCGGCGGCAAGCGCGGCGGACAACGAATACGTTCTGCCCACCGTTTCCGCGACTTTAAAAAAAGCCTTCGAACTTTTTAAGAGCGCGAAGTTTTACTCGGCGTTTTTCTCTACTCTATTTAGGTGCGTCGTCGCGTTCCTTTTATCCTACGCGCTGGCTTTTGCCGCGGCGTATTTTTCCTATAAGAGTAAGTACGCCGAAAGGGCTTTGTCGCCCTTTATCGCGATAGTAAGGACGCTTCCGACCATCGCCGTCGTGCTGCTTCTTACCGTATGGGTAAACTCGAAAGTCGCGCCCGTTATCGTTACCATGCTGGTGGTAGT
>JAEEGJ010014846.1_pt1 | contig 18344 bp, 12 predicted proteins | sample 8958761 | NCBI WGS metagenome assembly JAEEGJ01 (sample SAMN16246546, study PRJNA631951) | gut metagenome | biome: gut microbiome; feature: rumen; material: RS-attached | host: Bos | place: Iran: Karaj | collected 2018-10
TGATGATGTGACCCTCCTCCTCTGCGACAACAACTGGGGCTACATCCGTCGCAAAGGCCGCGACTTCGAGCGCAAGCGCAAAGGTGGGCTTGGACTCTATTACCACATCGACATGAACGGAGGCCCCTGGAACGACCGATGGGTCAACACCACCACCGTACCCAAACTCCGCGAACAGCTCAACCTCGCCTACCAGTCCGGCATCGACCGCATCTGGATCATCAACGTCGGCGACCTGAAACCCAAGGAGATGCCGATAGACTTCATCATGCACTATGCATGGAACCCCGATGCCATCCAACCAGGCGACGAACAGGCATGGCTCGAAAGCTTCACCCGCAGCATCTTTGGAGAATCCTATGCCCAAGAAACCGCCGACATTATCGCCAAATACTCGAAATACAATTTGTGGCGCAAAGCCGAAGTGCAGGTGCCAGGCATATACAATCAGGAAGAGATGCTGAGGGTCAACAACCTCTGGCAAGCCCTCGTCTTGCGTTGTGAGGCGCTGAAGGAACAGCTCCCCCCAGAGGCACAGGACGCTTTCTACCAGTTGGTTTATTATCCCGTTGTAGCCAGTGCCGGAGTGGCACAAATCTACAACTGTGCCACGATGGGCGACAGCCTCACCATCAACGAACTCATGAAGAAAGACCAGCGCCTCACCGACCACTACAACAAACACCTCGCAGGCGGCAAATGGGACGGCATGATGCTCGACAACCACATTGGTTACACCCAGTGGTCCATCCCCAACAGCAACCGTCACCCCATGACCTTAGGATTCAGGGTCACGCACAACCTGACTCCCTCCGCCGACTCGAAAGAATACACAATCCCCGCCTACCGCTATGTTCGCAAAGATGAAGGTTGGATCTTCCTCCCAGACCTTGGCAGGGGTAAAGGATGCATGGGCGCTAAGGATGTGATGAAGGAATATCCACAAGGAGGTCCAGCCCTCGAATACGAAGTGGAACTTGCCAACCCTCAGCCCTCAATCGCTGTCGGCATCCTTCCCACCCAAGACATCTTGCCTGCACGTGGATTGCGATTGGGAGTACAGCTTGACAACCAACCCATGCAAGTGATAGATGCCCGTCAAGGACTGCATGACGAGTTCCGTGAATACACCCCCCAGAACCTTGCCGTATCGAAAGTATTGAAACCTCTGCCCTCTCGCAATCATCTCGCCCTGAGCGGATGGATGAACGGACGTCCATTACCCCGTCGTGACGAAGTGTTCGACAACATCCGTTGGCTCGAAGTGTCCCTCAATGCCACTCCAGGCAAGCACACCCTCAAACTCGTCATGATTGACCCCGAAATCGTGGTAGAGCAGCTGGTTGTCAACCCCGACAATCATCATTACAGTTACTTTGGCAAAGATTTTTGGTCTTTTCAATAAAAAGTTGTATCTTTGCGAACTAAATCAAATTTACCAACTCAACCTATGAAGAAAAATCAGTAATACTAATGCTTATGAACTTCTTGGAAGAAAAAATTTTGCTGGATGGTGCTATCAAGCAGGGAAACATCCTAAAAATAGATAGTTTCCTAAACCATCAGATTGATATTGACATCATACGCCAGATAGCATATGAGTTGAAACGTCGATTCAAAGGTGTGGAAGTGACCAAAGTCCTTACCATCGAAGCTAGTGGCATTGCTATTGCCACGATGTTGGGTAATCTTTATGATGTTCCTGTGGTTTTTGCCAAGAAGAGTGAGACGGCGAATAGTACGGATGACAAGTATGTGTCGCAGGCTTATTCCTTCACGCACAAGAAGATGAACAGCGTGTTTGTTTCTCGTCCCTATCTGCAAGCTTCTGACAGAGTGCTGATTGTGGATGATTTCCTGGCTGACGGACAGGCTGCTTTGGCTCTGATGGACTTGGTGCATCAGGCTGGTGGTAAGGTGTCTGGCGTTGGCATCGCTGTGGAGAAGGGGCAGCAAAAGGGTGGGAAGATGCTACGTGAGATGGGTTGCAAGCTGGAGTCTATCGCCATTGTTGAGGAGATGGATTGGGAAAAGCAGACCATCCAGTTCCGTGAGCAACCCAAAAGAAAACTTGGGAAGACAAATCTGAAGAAGAAATAACCTCGTCAATAACTGATTGCAATGGAAAACAAGGGTAGTCTCTATGAATTGAATGGGCGTATTCCTTTGGCACAAGCAGTTCCGTTTGGTTTGCAGCATGTGCTCGCCATGTTCGTGTCTAACATCACGCCAATCATCATTCTTGCCAATGTGGTGGGCATTGACGCTACGCTTAGTGGCGTTCTTATCCAGAACTGTATGGTGATAGCGGGCATTGGAACGCTGATTCAGCTTTATCCCATCTGGCGCATCGGTTCTCGGCTTCCCATCGTGATGGGTATCAGTTTCACTTTCTTGTCCCTTTCCATCTTTATCGGAACCACCTACGGAATGGGCACACTAATGGGTGCTGTTATTGTGGGAGGTGTCGTGGAAGGTGTGATGGGTCTTCTGGCCAAGTACTGGATTAAATTGGTGCCGCACGTGGTGGCTGCTACGGTGGTGACAGCCATTGGATTCTCGCTGTTGCCCATTGGCGCCAACTCCTTTGCAGGAGGTCAGGGTGCAGCAGATTTTGGTTCTTTGAACAACTGGATTGTGGGTACGTTCACTTTGTTGGTGTGTTTAGGCTTTCAGGTCTTTGCTAAGGGCTTCCTCCGTTCCCTCTCGGTGCTGATGGGTTTGATTGCAGGATATATCTTGGCAGTGTGCATGGGCATGGTTGATTTCTCAGGTCTTCACCATGCAGGCATCATCTCCTTACCTACTTTCATGCCTTTCAAACCTGAGTTTAATTTAGGTGCCATCCTCTCTGTGCTTGCCATCTATTTCGTTTCTGCCACAGAGACAATTGGTGACACGAGTGCTCTGTGTTCCAGTGCGTTGCATCGTCAGCCGCATAAGGTGGAAATGGGTAATAGTATCTGTTGTGATGGATTTGTGAGTTGCATCGCAGGCCTTTTTGGTTGTACGCCCATCACTTCTTTCAGTCAGAATGTGGGTTTGGCGGCCATGTCGGGTGTAGTGAACCGTTTTGCCATCGCCACGGGAGCATGCATCATGATAGCAGGAGGTGTGTTCCCTGTGGTGGGAGCTTTGCTTGCCACAATCCCGCAGGCTGTGTTGGGAGGATGTTCCATCATGATGTTTGGTTCCATCATGCTGGCAGGTTTTGGCATGTTGTCTCGTTGTGGCTTTGGACATCGCAACATGATTATCGTGGCACTTTCGTTGAGTGTAGGCATTGGATTCACACAGGCGACAGGCATGTTCTCCATCTTCCCCCAGATTGTGCAGACTGTTTTTGCCGAGAATTGTGTGGCTGTGGTGTTCCTTCTAGCCGTCCTTCTCAACCTGGTATTGCCTAAGGAGAAGGTCAAAGTTGACTGAAAACAACTGAAAAGCCTTGGAGTCGAACGACTTTAGGGCTTTTCTTTGCATTTTTTCCATGAAAAAGTTGTACCTTCGCATCGATTTTGAAATTTGGATATATGAAGGTATTGAAGTTTGGCGGAACCTCGGTTGGTTCCGTGGAGAGTATTCTCAACTTGAAGAAGATTGTCGAGGGACAGTGTGAGCCTGTCGTGGTGGTGGTGTCGGCCTTGGGCGGCATCACTGACCAGTTGATCAACACATCGAAGTTGGCGATGGCTGGTGACGGAGCTTACCTGACGTCATACAATGAGATGGTGGAGCGTCACCACCGGATGATTGACGCGGTCATCACAGATGCAGCGAAGAAAGAGGATTTGTTGGGCGCGGTGGACGATTTGCTGGGTCAGTTGAAGAGCATCTATCAGGGTGTGTATCTGATAGGTGACTTGAGTGAGAAGACCAGCAATGCGATTGTGTCGTATGGTGAGCGCATCAGCAGCCGTATTGTGGCGATGCTGATAGACGGAGCCCAGTGGTACAACTCGTTGGAATTCATCAAGACTAAGCACAAGCAGGGGCGTAACCTGTTCAGCAATTCGGTGAGCACCTCCCTGATCAAAGAAGCCTTTGCCGACTTCGCCCAACTCTCAACTGTCAACTCTCAACTGTCAACTATCGTCTGCGGTGGTTTCATCTCCACCGACAGCATGACCGGTGAGGTCACCAACCTGGGTCGTGGTGGTTCGGACTACACCGCCGCCATCTTGGCTGCCGCGTTGGATGCCGATGTGTTGGAGATCTGGACAGACGTGAGTGGATTCATGACCGCCGACCCGCGTGTCATCAACACCGCGTACCCCATCGAGCGGCTGTCGTATGTGGAGGCAACGGAACTCTGCAACTTCGGAGCGAAGGTCGTCTATCCCCCCACGATATACCCTGTATGTATCAAGAACATCCCGATACTGATCAAGAACACGTTCCGTCCCGAGGACAAGGGCACCATCATCACCAATGTGGTGGAAGAAGATGAGGGTCGTGCCATCAAGGGCATCTCCTCCATCAACAACACGAGTCTGATCACCGTGAGCGGACTTTCGATGGTCGGCGTGATTGGTGTGAACCGTCGCATCTTCACCACCTTGGCAGAGAACGGCATCAGTGTGTTCATGGTCAGTCAGGCCAGTTCCGAGAACAGTACCTCGATTGGTGTGACCGATGCCGATGCCGACCGTGCCTGTGAAGTGTTGAACAGGGAGTTTGCCAAGGAGATCGAGATGGGTGCCATGTACAAGATGAAGTTGGAGCGTGACTTAGCCACCGTTGCCATTGTGGGAGAGAACATGAAGCACACGCCCGGCATTGCTGGCAAGCTGTTCGGTACACTGGGCAGAAACGGCATCAGTGTGATAGCCTGTGCCCAGGGCGCCAGTGAGACCAACATCTCGTTTGTGGTCGAGCGGAAGAGTCTGAGGAAGTCGTTGAACGTCATCCACGACTCCTTCTTCCTGTCAGAATATCAGGTGCTGAACGTGTTCTTGTGTGGTGTCGGCACTGTAGGCGGCAGTCTGTTGGAGCAGATAGCCGGTCAGCGTCAGAAGCTGATGAAGGAGCGCAACCTGCAGATCAATGTGGTGGGCATCGCCAGTGGACATAATGCCATGTTCGACCGGAACGGCATAGAACTGATGGAAGAGGGAAGAGGCTTCTCTATCCAGCGCCTGCGTGAGCGGTTGAAGGAAGCCCCAGTCAGTGACCTGGAACGCCTGAAGGAAGAAGTCATCGGCATGAACATTTTCAACAGTGTGTTTGTGGACTGTACCGCCAGTGCCGAAGTGGCAGGTCTGTACGAAGCCTTCTTGAGCAACAACATCTCGGTGGTGGCAGCCAACAAGGTGGCAGCATCGAGCGACTACGACAACTATGCACGCCTGAAGGCTACGGCTCGCAAGCGTGGTGTGAAATACCTCTTCGAGACGAATGTGGGAGCAGGTCTGCCCATCATTAACACCATCAACGACCTCATCAATTCGGGTGACAAGATCCTGAAGCTCGAGGCCGTGTTGAGCGGTACGCTGAACTTCATCTTCAACACCATCGCCGAGGATGTGCCCTTCAGTGAGACCGTGCGTCGAGCCAAGGAAGAAGGTTATGCAGAGCCCGACCCACGAGTGGACTTGAGCGGTAAGGATGTGATTCGTAAGTTGGTCATCCTCTCCCGTGAGGCTGGTTACAAGATGAATCAGGAGGACGTGGAGAAACACCTGTTCATTCCGCAGTCGTTCTTTGACGGTTCGTTGGAGGACTTCTGGAAGAACCTCCCATCGCTCGACCAGCAGTTTGAGGAAGAGCGCAAGGAGGTGGAAGCCGCCCATCAGCATTGGCGTTTCGTCGCCAAACTGGAAAACGGCAAGGGATCGGTGTCGCTGGAGAGAGTGGGCGAGCGTCATCCATTCTACGACCTCGAGGGTTCGAACAATATCATCCTGATCACGACCGAACGCTACAACCAGTACCCGATGCTCATTCAGGGATACGGTGCAGGAGCCTCGGTGACGGCAGCCGGTGTGTTCGCGGATATCATGTCAATAGCAAACATCTAAATGAAACATATCATCATATTGGGCGACGGCATGGCAGACTGGCCTGTGGCGTCGCTGGGAGACAAGACACTGCTGCAATATGCCCACACGCCCTACATGGACAAGTTGGCAAGGATGGGATGTTGCGGCATGTTGAAGACGGTGCAGGATGGGTTCCATCCAGGCAGTGAAGTGGCGAACAGCAGCATCCTCGGTTATGACCAGAACGAGGTATATGAGGGAAGAGGTCCTTTGGAGGCCGCCAGCATTGGTGTGGATTTGGCGCCCGACGACATGGCGATCCGCTGCAACCTCATCACGTTGGAGGACGGCAAGATTGTCACCCATAACGGTGGAAACCTGCAGACGGAAGATGGTGCGGTGCTGATCGACTACCTCAACGAGCATCTCGGTTCCGACCGTGTGAAATTCTATTGCGGTGTGCAGTACCGTCATCTGCTGGTGATCAAGGGCGGCAACAAGCATGTAATATGTCAACCGCCCCATGACCATCCCGGAGAGGCTTGGCGCCCGTTGCTGGTGACTTCTGAAGCCAATGCCCCCAAAGATAATGAGATGACGGCGCAGGAGACGGCCGACCTGCTCAATGACTTGATACTCCGTTCGCAGGAGTTGTTGGCCAAGCATCCCTACAACGTGGAGAAGGCGAAGCGTGGTGAACGTCAGGCCAACAGCATTTGGCCGTGGGCAGGAGGTTATCGTCCGCACATGGTGCCGCTCACCAAGACATTCCCGCAGATCAAGCGAGGATCCGTGATCACGGCTGTGGATTTGATTCGTGGCATCGGCACGTTGGCAGGCTTGAGGGTGATTGATGTGCCAGGAGCCACGGGTTTGTGGGACACCAACTATGAGGGTAAGGCTCAGGCAGCCATCAAGGCACTGGAGACGGACGATTTCGTCTATGTGCATGTGGAGGCTTCGGACGAGGCTGGACATGATGGCGACTTGGAGTTGAAGCTGAAAACGATAGAAGATCTGGATAGCCGCATCGTAGGACCCGTCTATGAGGCCGTGAAGGATCAGGAGGTGGCCATTGCCGTGTTGCCCGACCATCCGACCCCTGTGGCACACCGTACCCACACCAACGAACCGATTCCCTTCCTCATCTATGCACCGGGCATGGAGACCGACGAGGTGGAGACGTTTGACGAGGTGGCTTGTAAGAAGGGTAGTTACGGGCTGTTGGAGAAAGATGAATTTATCAAGGAACTAATGAAAATAGAATAGCATATGAAATACTATAGTACAAACGGAAAAGCGCCCATCGCCACATTGGAAAAGGCGGTGGTGAAGGGACTCGCGGAGGACAAGGGCTTGTATATGCCAGAGCGCATCAAGGCTTTGCCCCAGGAGTTTTTCGACAACATTGAGAACTGCTCGTTTCAAGAGATTGCCTATACTGTGGCGGATGCATTCTTTGCCGAGGATGTGCCTGCTGAGGACTTGAAGAAGATTGTGTATGACACCTTGGCATTCGATTGTCCTTGTGTGAAGGTGACCGACACCATCTACTCGCTGGAACTCTTCCATGGTCCCACGTTGGCATTCAAGGATGTGGGTGCAAGATTCATGGCAAGGCTGTTGCAGTATTTCCTGAAGAAGGAAGGTGCAGGGCAGGTGAATGTGCTGGTGGCTACATCAGGAGACACAGGCAGTGCAGTGGCAAACGGTTTCCTCGGAGTGGATGGCATCCATGTGTATGTGCTCTATCCGAAGGGCAAGGTGAGCCCCATTCAGGAGTGCCAGTTCACGACGTTGGGTCAGAACATCACGGCAGTGGAGGTGGACGGTGTGTTTGACGACTGTCAGGCTTTGGTGAAGAATGCATTTATGGATGCCGACTTGAACCAGCACATGAAGTTGACCTCTGCGAACTCCATCAATGTGGCACGTTTCCTCCCTCAGGCGTTCTACTACTTCTATGCTTATGCACAGATGAAGAAGAGAGGTCTGGCTGATCAGTTGGTGGTGTGTGTGCCATCGGGCAACTTTGGTAACATCTGTTCGGCACTCTTTGGCAAGAAGATGGGTCTGCCCGTCAAGCGTTTCATCGCAGCCAACAATGCTAACGACATTTTCTTCACGTATTTGCAGACGGGCAAGTATGAGCCGAAAGCATCGGTGCAGACCATTGCCAATGCCATGGATGTGGGTGATCCCAGCAACTTTGCCCGTGTGTATGAACTCTATGGCAAGAGTCATGAGGCCATCTGTGCAGACATCAGTGGTGCGACTTACAAGGATGAGCAGATCGCTGAGACCATCCAGAAGGTGAAAGCCGAGACGGGGTATGTGTGTGACCCCCATGGTGCTTGTGGCTACCGTGCATTGAAGGAAGGATTGAAGACTGGCGAAGTGGGTGTGTTCCTGGAAACAGCGCATCCTGCCAAGTTCAAGGATACTGTTGACCGCATCCTCAACGACAACATTGAGATACCGGCCAAGTTGCAGGCCTTTATGAAGGGCACGAAGCAGAGTGTGCCGATGACGAAGGACTTTGCCGACTTCAAGCAGTTCTTACTAAAACAATAAAGAATGAAACCCAGCAAGCAGCAAAAGCGCACCGTCCTGACTCGTTTCATGATGAAGGCGGTTTTGGTGGTCGTGTCAACGGCTTTAGTGGTGTATTTTATGCCGCGAGGCGATGAATTTGGCTATAAGTATGAGTTGGATAGACCATGGAACTATGGCTTGCTGATTGCCAACACCAAGTTCCCGATCCTGAAGAATGACTCGCTGATTCATCGTGAACGGGAAGCCACGATGCGCAGTTTCCAGCCCTATTACAATTATGATAAGGCTGTGAGGGACACGATGATGAACCGACTGTACAATTATGTGGTGGATGAGTGGAAAGGAGAAAACTCCGCCATGTATGTGCATCATATTGCTGTTTTGTTGGATACGATTTATCAGCGGGGTGTGCTGTCGGGTGAGGATTATGCGCGCTTGAAAGATGATGAGCATCACAAGAACATTCGCATTGTGAGGAATAATGAAGCGGTGTCAGTCCCACTGAACCGTGTGTTCTCTTTGCGATCGGCTTATGATTATATCATCACGGAAGACACGGCCAAGTATTCCAGTTTGGTGCTGCGGCAGTTTAATGTCAATGAACTCATCCAACAAAACTTGACATACGACAAGATGAAGTCGGAGACGGAACTTGATGAGAACCTGCAGAACATCTCCAGTTATAATGGTTTTGTGCAGGCTGGTCAGAAGATTGTTGACCGTGGTGAGACGGTGACGGAAGAGGTGTATGATGTGTTGCGTTCTTATGAGAAGGATTACGAACGACGCAACACCATCGACACGAACATCCCATACAGGTCTATTGGTCAAGCGATTTTCGTGCTGGTGATATTTGTTTCGCTGATCACTTATTTGTCATTGTTCCGTATCGACTACTTTGAGAATGTGCGGAATGTGACGTTGCTTTTCGCCTTGCCGGTGTTCTTCTGCGTGATTGCCTCGTTGATGGTGTCGCACAAGATCCTGAACGTGTTCATGCTTCCGTGCTGTCTGGTGCCCATTGTGATTCGTGTGTTCATGGACTCACGTACTGCCTTCATGTTCCATTGTGGTATGGTGCTCATCATTTCTTTGATGTTGACCAGCAATTATGAGTTCATTGTCGTGCAGTTGGTGGCAGGCATGGTGGCCATTCAGACTTTGCGCGAGTTGTCCCAGCGTTCGCAGATTGTTCGGACGGCGTTCATCATCTTCTTGGTGTATGTCATCTGCTATACGGGATATTCTCTGCATCATGAGAATGACATCAAGATGGACACATGGATGTATGTATGCTTCACGGTCAATTGCGTTTTGTTGCTTTTCACTTATCCGTTCCTGTGGATGTTGGAGAAGATGTTTGGATTCACCAGTGATGTGACCCTTGTGGAACTCAGCAATGTACACAATCCACTCTTGCAACGTATGACAGAAGTGGCTCCTGGCACATTCCAACATTCGATGCAGGTGGCAAACTTGAGTGCTGAGGTGGCTAACAAGATCGGTGGTAAAGCCCAGTTGGTGCGTACGGGTGCTTTGTATCACGATATCGGTAAGATGGAACGTCCCGTATTCTTCACGGAGAACCAGAACGGCTTGTCGCCTCATAAGCATTTGACGCCTTTGAAGAGTGCTGAGGTCATCATCGCACATGTGAAGAATGGTATAGCACTTGCAGACAAGAATCATATCCCTGATTCCATCAAACGGTTCATCACCACGCATCATGGCTTGGGAAAGGCTAAATATTTCTATATCACTTATAAGAATGAGCATCCTGACGAAGAAATTGATGAGAAGTTGTTCACCTATCCTGGACCTAATCCGAGTACCAAGGAGGAGGCGATTCTGATGATGTGTGACGCAGTGGAGGCGGCATCCCGCTCTCTGCCTGAATACACGGAAGACAGCATTAATCAGTTAGTGGATCGAATCATTGACAATCAGGTGGCAGAAGGCTTCTTCAGTGAATGTTCCATTACTTTCAAGGACATAGCTGTGGCAAAGATGGTGCTGAAAGATAAATTGAAGACAATATATCATACCCGTATTTCTTATCCTGAAATGGGAGAAGATTATGAAAACAGAGAAAGAGAAGAAAAATAGGATTTGGTGGACATTCCTGCTTGTGCTCGTCGTGGTGGCGGGTTTGTTAGGTTTGTTCTATCTGCCACGTATCAACGTTGGTGATGTGGATTTGCGTCGTGTCAACATCTTGAGCGATGTACAACGTCGAGACAAGGATGGTAATATCGTGGCAGAATTGGTGGCAGACTCATTGGATGGCTTTGTGGAGAAAGGTGTGGATTCTGCGGCTATCCGAGTGAAGCAACTGGCTTATGTGGATACAGTGCCCAAAGGTATGGTGGCAATAGAAGATTTTGCCACAGACGGCTTGCATCGTGAAATGGACAAGTTCTACGAGGCATTGGGACAGTCGCACAACCGTCCTGTGCGTGTGGCGTATTTCGGTGACTCATACATTGAGGGTGATATCCTGACGATGGACTTACGTGCCATGTTGCAGGGAAAGTTCGGTGGTAAAGGCGTTGGCTTTGTGGAGATTGCTTGTGTGTCGTCCGATTTCCGTCGTTCTGTGACATCCCGTCGCAACAACTGGAGCCGTTATCATGCTAATGAGAAAGGGCGTGGTTTCAAAGCTAACTTGCAGAGTATGGCAGGTAGTTACTTCATCCCTTCTGGGACGGCCACTTACGAATTGCGTTGCCAGACCAATGTGTATGGTAACCTCTTGGGGGAAGCTGAAGAAGCTACAGTCTTTTTCACACCAGGAAATGGACTCAATATCAATTATTCCATCAATGGGGGTGAGAGTCTGTCGCTCTTCTCGAATGGTGAAGCCAGTGCTCCTCAGACATATGATGAAGTGGTGGAGGTGGTGGATTCCGATTCCACCATCAGCTATAAAACCGTCACTCGTACCGTGGAAACAGCTCAACAAGGGGTAGGAAATGTGGTGGCGAAGAGCGTGAGTGGCAGTATCAGCCGTTTCAACATGACGGTGACGGGTGGTCATGGTTCACGCTTCTATGGTGTTGCACTCGATGGATATAAGGGCGTGGTTGTGGATAACTTCAGTATGCGCGGCAGTGGTGGTCAGCACCTCAGCGGCATTCCCGTAGAGACCCTTCGCAGCTTTGCGTCCGTTCGTCCTTATGACCTCATCATCCTGCATTATGGACTCAATGTGGCGAATGAAAAGCAGAAGGATTATGGTGGATACACGGGTCAGCTTGGCAAGGTCATCGACTTGATGAAGCAGGCTTATCCTCATGCCAGCATTTTGGTTGTTAGTATGGGTGACCGTGATAAACGTGGCTCTGATGGACAGATGCACACGATGGGTGGTGTGAAGGAGATGGTGTCCTACGAGCGTAAGATGGCAAGTGACCATCATGTGGCATTCTGGAACCTCTATGAGGCGATGGGTGGCGATGGAAGTCTTGCCAAGATGACAGAAAAGAAACAAGCAAATCTTGACTATACACACATCAACTTTGCAGGTGGACGCCATTTGGCTGAGTTGTTGTTTGATGTGTTGATGAACGGTAAGAGCAATTACGAGAATCGTGTACGTTAATCTGCGACATATCATCTTGATGATGCTTTGTGCATTCTTCTTCGTCTCATTCGGTGGAGGCGAAGCCAATGCGCAGTCGTTGACCACCCCGTTCCCTTCCACTTTCCGTAACACTCGTGCGAACGAACTGATTGATGGGGCGACATTGGCGCCCGTGTTCAGAAAGATTCATGAGCGCAAGACGGTCAAGGTGATGCAGATAGGTGACTCCCATGTAAGGGGAAATATCCTTCCTCGTACATTGGGCAGTACTTTACAAAACTACTTTCCTCGTTTGGAGTTTACGTATTATGGAATGAATGGTGCCTGGGCACGTCGCTTCTACGAACAAGATATGATTAACCGCGTGGTGGCAGAACGTCCTGACCTCCTCATTGTGTCTTTTGGAACGAACGAGGCACATGGCTCAACACTTGATGAACGGGTGCATGCTGAGACGATGCGGACGCTCACCCAACGTATCAGCGAACAATGTCCAGGTGTGTGTTTCCTCTTCACCACACCTCCGGGCAGTTATATCTCCCAGCGTACGGGCAGTTACACAACTGGTACTGGTCGTCGTCGCCGTACGCATTATAGCACCACGAAAGTGCCTAATCAGAATACAGCCAATGTGGCACGTAGCATTGTGAACTTCTGCCATTCCCATCATATGGCTGTGTGGGACATCTTCACCATCGCAGGAGGTGCCACCTCCGCATGCACCAATTGGCGCAATGCAGGACTCATGAACACAGATTGCATCCATTACGTCGCAGCAGGTTACACCTTACAGGGAAAGTTGCTGGGCGAAGCCATCTATAAAGCATATACAGGTACAGCTACCTCGGGTAGTCAGACACGCATGATGCATGGTTCTACCCCCAAGGAACAGAAGCCATATAAAACGGTAAAAGGATTTTAGGATTTTATGTTTGATATCGATTTTTCACGCCTTGTAGAACAGCTGCTCTATCAGCCAGAATCCCCAATGATTTTCTCGTCGGGCATCTTTCTGTTTTTGTTCTTGGCGTTCACTCTCATCTATAATAGCTTGGGCAAGGCTGACACCTGGCGCATTCTTTTTGTCACCTTCTTCTCTTATTACTTCTATTATAAGTCCAGCGGACTCTTCTTCTGGCTTTTGGCATTGGTCACCACAAGTGACTACTTCATTGCTCGTGCTATTGGTGGAGTGGGGAAAGGAGCATTGGGCAAGACTCTTGTGGTGTTGTCTTTGGTACTTGATCTCGGTTTGCTCGTCTTTTTCAAATACACAAACTTCTTAGGTGAGACCATTTGTACCTTGTTGACGGATTGTGGTATGGACGTTCCTGCTTCCATTAGTGGTTCCTATTTGTTGGGAGTGACGTGGCAACCGCGTGACATCTTCCTGCCTGTGGGTATATCCTTCTTCACGTTCCAGTCGTTGAGTTATACCATTGATGTGTATAGGGGCAATATCAAACCGCTTAATCGATTGCTCGATTATGCTTTCTACGTGAGTTTCTTCCCGCAGTTGGTGGCAGGTCCTATCGTGCGTGCTCGTGATTTCATTCCGCAGATTCGTCGCCCGCTTTTTGTGTCTGACCAAATGTTTGGTACGGGCATCTTCTTGATTATTGCGGGTCTGTTCAAGAAGGCTGTTATCAGTGATTATATCTCCATTAACTTCGTAGAGCGTATCTTCGACCAGCCAGACCTTTATAGCGGAATCGAAAACCTCCTTGCTGTCTATGGTTACACGCTTCAGATCTACTGCGACTTCTCAGGCTATTCTGATATGGCAATCGGTATTGCCCTCTTGCTTGGTTTCCAGTTCCCCAAGAACTTCGATAGCCCCTATAAGTCAAAGTCCATTACTGAATTTTGGCGTCGTTGGCACATCAGCCTTTCCTCTTGGCTCAAGGACTATCTTTACATCTCCCTCGGAGGTAATCGTCACGGCAAGTTCCGTCAATACTTCAACCTCCTCATGACGATGCTTCTAGGTGGTCTTTGGCATGGTGCTTCCCTCAATTTCATCTTGTGGGGAGGTTTTCATGGTGTGCTCCTTTGTCTCGACAAGATATGGCACAGCCTCTGCTCCTTCCTCAGTCCGTTGACGTATCTGCCTAGCAAGCATAACCCTGCTCCCCAGAAGAATTGGTTGGTGGCGCTGGTTGGTGGTGTCATCACATTCCATCTTGTTGCTGCTCTTTGGGTATTGTTCCGTGCTCCTTCCTTTGGCATTGCAGAACAGGTGTTCCATCAGATATTCTGTAAGTTCGAACCACAAATATTCCTTCAGTGGTGTACCTCCTACAAGGCTGTTGCTTTTTTGATGTTGTTGGGCTATCTGCTCCACTTTATGCCAGAGTTCTTGTCCGATAAGGCAAAGGAATTTGTGACACGCTGTCCACTTGTGATTAAAGCGCTCTTTATCATCTTCCTTGTCTTTATCGTCATCCAGATTAAGTCTTCAGACGTGCAGCCTTTCATTTACTTCCAATTCTGATTCCATGAATACTTCTGATATATACAATGCCGCCCAGCTCATCGAGTGCATTCAGCAAGTAGGTTTCTTGCCCTTGCTCGATAGCGGTATTGCGGGGTATTCAGCAGAAGAGATGGTGGCGGACGATTGTCGTTATGTCACTTTCCCCGATGGAGGATGGGATTGGCCTTTGTGGAAATGGAAAGGTCCTATCGTGACGGAGGGCAATTGTATGTATGGCAAGTTCTTTAACAAGAAAGCAGGGTTTGTCAGTCGGGAGTGGTGGCCAGACCTTTGCAACTATCGTCGCAGTCAACACCCTATGCCCGAATCAGGAACCATTGAGGATGTCATTCTTGCCACTCTGAACGAACATGGCAGCCTTATTACCCGTCAACTTCGTTCTCTTTGTGGTTTCACAGGTCCAAAGATGCGTAGTCGTTTCGATGCAATTGTCACCCGTCTGCAGATGGGATGCTACATCGTTACAGAAGACTTTGTCTATCCATGTGATCGTCACAATCACGAATATGGCTGGGGATGGTCACTGCTCACTACACCAGAACAACTTTACGGAGCTGCTGCCTACCAGTGCCCTCGTTCCCCAGAAGAGTCTTTCCAGCGGATGCTCGCACATCTACGAACCATTTTACCCCAAGCAGAAGAGAAGAAACTTAAAAGGATACTCCTTTGATTATAGGACTCAGATGAAACAAAAAGGGTCGCTCACAATTTGTGGGCGACCCTTTATAATATAATAATGTGTGAGATTATTCCTGCACGTAGCTTGCCAGCTGGTCAACGTCCAGTTTGCTGATGTAGTTGAAGTGCTTAGCTACTTCGCTTTCTGCGTAGTTCATGAAGACTACGAGAGACTTGCCGAAGAGCTCTGGAGCACGCTGGGTGTCTTGCAAGAGGAGGTGACACATGATGACGTATGCAGTCATCTCGTAAAGCTTGCGAGCACAGAGGTCGAGGAAATCCTGGTTGCCAGGTTCCTTTGCCTTTTCGATGCTCTGAGCGAGCTTCTCTGCCATTGCCTTGATGCGCTCAGCATAAGCAGCGTACTCGGCTGCCACTGGTTCTGCTTCGAAGTCCTTGATGACGTTAGCGTAGAAGCCAGAGGTGATGTAACGAATAGCTGCAACGGTCTGGAGCTGAGTGGTACCCTCGTAGATAGACATGATGCGGGCATCACGATACACACGCTGACACTTGTACTCGAGCATGAAGCCAGAACCACCGTGTACTTGGATGGAGTCATAGGCAGACTCGTTGGCGAACTCAGAGTTCATACCCTTAGCCAGCGGTGTGAAGGCGTCAGCGAGCTTGCTGTACTTCTTGAACTCGTCACGCTCCTCTGGAGTGAGCTTACGCTCCTTGCTGATGTCGTCAAGGCACTTGTAGATGTCTACGTAGCGGGCAGTCATATAGAGGAGTGAACGGCCTGCATCGAGCTTTGCCTTGATGCGTGCAATCATATCGTAAACGGCTGGGAAGTGAATGATCTCCTTGCCGAACTGCTTACGGTCACGAGCATAGTTGATAGCCTCTTCGTAAGCAGCCTGCTCAGCACCTACTGACTGAGAAGCGATACCCAGACGGGCACCGTTCATCAGACCCATCACATACTTGATGAGACCGAGTTTCTCAGAGCCGCAGAGTTCAGCCTTAGCGTTCTTGTAAACAAGTTCGCAAGTTGGGCTTCCGTGAATACCGAGTTTGTTCTCGATACGACGTACATTCACACCACCGTTGCGCTTGTCGTAGATGAACATGGAAAGACCACGGCCATCGCGAGTGCCTTCTACTGAACGAGCCAGTACGAGGTGGATATCAGCGTCACCGTTAGTGATGAAACGCTTCACACCGTTCAGACGCCAGCAGTTCTCCTTCTCGTCGAAGGTGGCCTTGAGCATCACGCGCTGAAGGTCGCTGCCTGCGTCGGGCTCGGTGAGGTCCATACTCATGGTCTCGCCGGCGCAGATGCGCGGGATGTATTTCTGACGCTGCTCCTCGGAGCCGAACTCATAGAGGGTGTCGATGCAGCTCTGCAGACTCCAGATGTTCTGGAAGCCGGCATCGGCGGCAGCCACCAGTTCGCTGGCCATCGAGAAGATGACGTTGGGCAGGTTCAGTCCGCCGTAGCGACGCGGCATCGAGACACCGTAGAGGCCAGCCAGACGGGTCTGCTGCAGGTTCTCGACGGTTTTCGAGGCATACACCATACGGTTGTTCTCCAGGTGCGGACCCTCGAGGTCGACGCTCTCGGAGTTCACGGCCAGGGTGTTGGCGGCCACGTCGCCCGTGATTTCCAGCACGCGGCGGTAGTTCTCCATCGCGTCCTCGAAGTCCACGGGGGCATAGTCGATGCCCTTCTGGGCATCCTCGTAATTCTTTTCTCTCAAATCAACCACCTTTTTCATCTCGGGATGAGAGAGGTGGAATGCTATTTCAGGATGATCGCTATAATAGTTTGCCATGTTTATTTGCTGTTTTGACGGTAATACTTAATCATCTTGGGGACGACTTCCTCGACGGTACCGGTGATGACATAGTCGGCAATTTTGTTGATGGGTGCGTCGGGGTCGCTGTTGATGCTGATAATGATGCCCGAGTCCTGCATGCCGGCGATGTGCTGAATCTGGCCGGAGATGCCGCAGGCGATGTACACCTTGGGGTGCACGGTGACACCCGTCTGGCCAATCTGGCGGTCGTTGTCAATCCAGCCGGCGTCGACAGCGGCGCGGCTGCCACCCACTTCGCCGTGGAGCACCTTGGCAAGCTCGAAGAGCATCTCGAAGCCCTCCTTGCTGCCCACGCCATAGCCGCCGGAGACGACGATGGGGGCACCCTTGAGGTTGTGCTTGGCGGCCTCCACATGGTGGTCGAGCACCTTCACCACGAAAGCCTCGGGGCTGACATATTTACTTACTTCCGGATACACTACCTCTTTTTTGCATTCTATGAGGGCCTTGGCTCCATTAGAGTCGCCGAGACCCTCATAGAGGGCCTTCTGCATAACGCCGCTGCGCACGGTGGCCATCTGGGGACGATGGTCGGGGTTGACGATGGTGGCCACGATGTTGCCGCCGAAAGCGGGACGGATCTGGTAGAGCAGGTTTTGGTACACCTTGCCGCTTTTCTTGTCCTCGTAGGGGCCAATCTCGAGCTGCGTGCAGTCGGCCGTGAGGCCGCTGGTGAGGCTCGACGAGACACGCGGGCCGAGGTCGCGGCCGATGACGGTGGCGCCCATGAGGCAAATCTGTGGCTGCTCCTCCTTGAAGAGGTTCACCACGATGTCGGTGTGGGGAGCCGAGGTGTAGGGGAACAGCTCGGGGGCGTCGAAGACGAAGAGTTTGTCAACGCCGTAGGGCAGGATTTGCTCCTCGACTTTGCCCTTGATGCCGGTGCCAATGGCTACGGCGTGAAGCTCCACGCTGAGTTCATTCGCCAGCTTACGGCCTTTGGTCAGAAGTTCCTGCGACACCTCGCGCCCTTCCGTACCTTCAATCTCTATATATACAAAAACGTTGTTCATGTTCCTTTGTTTATCGTTGTCGGCAGAGCCGACACGTTAGCCAATAATCTTATCGTTTAACAATTCCTGGATGAGGGCATTGATGTCCTCGTCTTTTGCCGTGAGGGTCTTGCTCTCCTTGGCTTGGAAGGCGATGCTTTGCACCTCTTTGACCTTGGTGGGCGAGCCGCTCATGCCGCACTGGCTGGGGTCTCCGTTGACATCGGCCACGCT
>JAEEGJ010014848.1_pt1 | contig 18343 bp, 19 predicted proteins | sample 8958761 | NCBI WGS metagenome assembly JAEEGJ01 (sample SAMN16246546, study PRJNA631951) | gut metagenome | biome: gut microbiome; feature: rumen; material: RS-attached | host: Bos | place: Iran: Karaj | collected 2018-10
TGATAGAGATTAATAAACGGTCTTTAAATTGCAGTTTTCTATAGAAAAGAGTAATTAAGAACGTTAAAACAGTAATAAAACCAAGACCACCGATTTGAATCATAAGTAGAACCACTAATTGGCCAGGGAATGTTAATTCTTGACCTATACCTTGAGCGAAGCTATTTAAGCCAGTCACGCAAGTAGCACTAGTGGCTAAGAACAAACAATCTAAAAAGTTACCGAAGTTATTAGCGGTACGAGAAAATGGCATCATTAATAAAACGGCGCCGATAAAGATAATCATCACAAAGGACAAAATAACTAATAAGTATGGATTAAGACTTTTCTTGTTATTCATTCGTGCTTAGTTATACACACATTATAAAAAAATAGCAAGTCTTTTAAAATGCTTGCTATTGTTCTTAATGGCCTTAATAAGCCGGCCAAGTTCGGTTAGCTTTGAACCAATCTGTATCTTTTAAGATAACGGAATTATTGCTACCAGTAACGGTATATTCTTTACCTTTGTCGCAGTGGAAATTGATAATGCCGTTCATAGACTCATACTTATCATTTTTATAATCAACCATTAGGGTTGTGACATAAACTTTGTCAGTCCATTTGGCAATTCTATCGATCGCAGCTTGAGCAGGGAAGGTATTATCTAAGTTACTTGTATATTCAGTTGTGCCAGCACAGCAACAAATGCAGACTGTCTTTGGTTGAATAACTTCTAACAATTTATCAGTATTAGCAGTGTAACTACCATGGTGGCCACCTTTAAATAATTCGCACTTTGGTAAGTTATTAAGTTCGACAAGAGAGGCTTCGCCTTTCTTTTCTAGATCGCCAGTGAATAAATAGTTATTCTCACCTTGTGTAAATAAAGCACAAACTGAATAATCATTTTCGTCATCAGTTTCTTCTCTATAGAACTTCTGATCGAGAATAGTCATTTTAATACCATCAGAAAGTTGGAATTCCTTTTTAGCGCCATTTGTACCTTGAATGCAGTCGTTAGCAGTATAGTGGTGGGCAATATCGCCACTTGCGACTTTCTCATCTCTAAGTGTTGCGTATTTGCTATAGATTTCACTATCAGTGTTATGTAATGAGAAATCGATTAAAGTATCAATCTTATAATGTTTGAAGATACCTTCGGCGGAGTTAGACCCCACAAATCCTGCGATATGGTCTTGGTGAGCATGTGTGGCAATAACGTATTCAAGCTTGCCATCTTTACAATGCTTATCAACAAACTCTGAAATAGTGGCTGCGCTATTTTGTCTACTGCCTGCATCAATAAGGATATCGACATTGCCTGCTTTAATGAATGTTGAATCACCCGTGTATTTATTTCCGAGTTCTAAGAAATTGATATCTAAGGCTTCAGAATCTTCAACTGGTTTCTTAAAGTATCTGGTATAAACAAAGTAGCCAGCGACACCTAAACCAATAACTGCAACTAAAACGATTACCAATATGGCAAATCCTTTTGGATTTTTCTTAGCCATCTTTTTTGCACTTTTGACAACTTTTTTAGTTGTTTTACTTGTAGAACTCTTCTTTGCCATAATAGATACCTCTATTTCATTATAAAAAACAAAAAGAAAACTTCCAATAATTAGGAAGTTTCTTGTTTAATTTTGTTTTCTAACTAGAACATGACAGCTCTAGCTTGTTGTTTCATTTCTTGGCTTGTCGCAAATGGGATACGTGTTGTATAGCCACGTTTGGCGGCAACGATCATGTATGTTGGCCATTTGAACATTAAGCCGTTCCATTCAAAGACTGTATCGTTATAGACTTCTCTAGCAGCAGTAATTTCTTTTTGTAAGTAGCTGTTTTGTTGCATAGCCATAGCGATTTCTTGGTGAGCCTTTAATTCTGGATAAGCTTCCATAGCAAGATTAATCTTGCTGTTAACGTTTTCAAGAGCAGCCGCTCTTTCGTTTAAGGAACCACCAGCACGGGCTTGAGCGATAGCTTGGAATGTATCTTCATCTAACTTTGTGGCTTTATTAACTAAAGCGGCAGCGTTGCTTAAGATGACGACTCTTTGTTCTAAGTAGTTATCGAGTTGAGAAGCATCGTGTTGAATCTTTTGTTGTAATTTAGATAAATAGTTACCAGCTTTAATCTTCATACATAAGAAGATGATGCCTGGAATAATACCTAATACAAATAATAAGACTTGGAAGAATGTTGATCCCCAGCCTACTTTGACAGGTATTTGTTTATGAATAACATTAATATCTTGGCCTTTTTCATTAATCGGGCCAGTTAATTCATCGAGTTCATTAGCCATAATGTAATCCTCCTAATTTTCCTCTTGAATATAGTTATCTAACTCATCTTCGTTATAGCTATTATTAGCGTTATTTAAGAAGAATGAGATTAAACCTCTTTGATATATTATAATACCGCGTTTATCAAGACGCGATAAGAAATCGCGTAGTGCTTGATTCTGGATGCCGTTTCTAAATTTCTTTTCGCTTGCATGGCAAGATTGCACCGCGAGTGGTGTCACTTGTTCTAGTTCGATATATTCATACCAAGTAACTGGGATTTCATGTGGTCTGCCATCCCCACCCATCTTGGTGAAATAATCAGTATGTGGAATAGCTTTATATGAATGAGCGTGAACATTGACTAAATCACCGAGTTTGCCGTTCTTTTTAACAACAGTTCTTTTAAGAATAGCTTCTGTATCACTATCAGGATGTCTAAATAACTTTTGATCAAAGTGATTAGCGATCATTTCACTTTCAAATGACGTAACGTTTGGATCTACAGTCCCTTTGAAGATGTTTTCAAATGATTGATGCATTTGATATAAAGGGATAGAAATCAAAGGCGCTAAATCGAAATAGAACGCCGCGAAGTATTTATCGACATAATCAACAAAGAACTTTCTGGCCGCATCATGGTCATAGTTTCTGAACACTTCTGGATTAGTATCGATATCAGCATTTTGCATATGCGATGACATGATGTAGTTAAGTTCTTTTTTCTTAACAAAACGGAAGTCATCTCCGTAAGGAGAATGTTTCACTAAATCTAATAAATTCTTTTGAGCGAGTGGAGTAAACAATAATCTAAATTCGACATCGTTATCCCTATTAGTGGCACCCCATAATGCTTCAAATTCAGTATTAGACATCATGGTCTTTGGCTTATCACTATATTTAGCGTTCTTGATCTTTTTATCGAAATCTTTCTCAAAATTCTCAACATATTTTTTAAGCTTCTTTTCATCGTAAGAAGAGGCTGGACATGGGCTTCTTGAGAATGATAAACGAGGAGCGGCTTCATTGCCGTACACCAACCAAGTCTCAGTAAAATATTCAGGACGTGGCTTAGTTACAGAGGCAGTTAATGTTTGAGTGTGATGGTGGACTGTTCTATTTTTGCCACTCCCTGAAACAGTGGTCCAATGAATGGTAATCGAACCTGTATAGGTATGGTCTCTAATTTCTCTTACTCTATTTCTTTCTAATAAGAATGGGTTACCTAAAATAGAACCTGATTGGACATAGAGTGTGGATATATTATCTTCATTTTCTTGGAAACCGTATTTATTTCTTAAATAATAGAATTTATTTTGATCAAAATATTGGTCAAACTTCACCAGTGAAAAAGCATCATCAAAGATCTTCGCGGGAGCGTTCCAGTCATAGTCTCTATTTAGAGGTTCCATTTGATTTCTAGCTTCTTGAAGTATCTCATCCGCTTTTGCTTGAAGTTTAGCCACTCTTTCGTCTAAGGCTTGAATCTTTTTCTTAAGAACTTTTGTAATAACAAAGATTAAACCAACACCAATAGCAATGCAGCCTAAAGAGACAAATAATAACCACCAAGCAGTGGACCAATTATAAATGCCAACTACTAAAACGATGATGGCCGCTAAAAAGAAAAGAATAATACCAACAATAGTTAATGCTTTAAGAGTTTTCTTGCCGTTTAGCTTTTTAACAAATTCATCTTTGGCTTTTCTAACTTTAGTTAAATCACGCATGAGCTGTCTATTATATTCAGCGTCAATGCCGTTTTTTAAAACTAGACCATCAAAATAGGCTTCCGCTGCTAAGTGGACATCTTCTTTTAGGAAGTAGTTATAAACCTTCAAAGGTTCAGTCATGTCGTAATCGAGTTTCATATTAAGAATATATTATATTATTTATCGACATTATCAAAGAAAAAGCACTCTATTGAGCGCTTTCTAAGTCGTTATACATAATGTCGTGTACGTAGTTTGATAACTCTGCTGAGTTCATTTCTTTATAGTCTTCTTGATAGAGGACTTGTACACATTTCATCGTGACTTTTGTTCTTTTGAATGGGAAGTTCTTATGAATCTTAGCGGTGCCTGTCATTGTTAATATAACAATTGGGCATCCTGTTTTGGTGGCGATATTGAAGACACCGTTATGGAATTCCGCGAGGATAATATTTGGTTCTTGTCTACTTCCTTCTGGATAAACTCCAACGCTTGAGGCACCAGAGCCGATAAGCTCAGCGGCTTTCTTAAATTGTTCTAATGATTGAAGTTTATCGCTTCTATCAACAGGCATATAGCAGTTACGCCACATAAGATGACCCGCTAATGGGATCTTCATGTTGTCTTCTTTTGTAATGAAGGCAATGTGTCTATTATGGAAGACTGCAGCGGCAATCATTGGATCGAATTTTGATTTGTGATTACAAACCATTAGAAATGGTTCATTTGGAATCTTATCTAAACCAATCTTTTTAAGTCTGATGTTGGCGTGGAAGTCGATATATTGCATACCGTTTGTTAAAAGGAATCTAGCAAACTTAGATGGAGAAGTATAATTTTTCTTCTTTGAAGAAATAATGCGACCAGATATATCGATAAAAATCCATGAAATAGCGATGCCTGCGAAATAACCGGCAATTAACATCACTAGTGGACGATAAAAGTCATACCAAGCGGTGACAGGCCAAAAGGTAAAAGCACTAGTTATGGAAAGCGTTAAAGCGCAGACAACACAAACAATAGAAACTAACATTATTACTTACTTGGTGGGACTAATTTAATAGCCTTTGGACAAACTTCCACTGTGAAGTTATTGCCTTTAATCATTTCCCCGTCAACGCAGACATCAAAGTCTTGTGGGGCAACCATTTGAATTTGTTTGGCTTGACGATAAACGATTTTCTTTCTTGGTTTATCTAAGTGTTTACCTTTGGTATAGGTACCAATAATCATACCTAAACCTAAGAATGTCATGGTCTTTAAAACGCAGACATCGATTAAACCATCGGTATTGTCACTCTTTGGTGCACATTTGAATTGACCACCAACCCATTGGCCTTGGGCTAATGTCGCTAAAAGAATTTGTTTTTCATTTAACTTTTCACCATCGGCATAAACTTCGATGTCGTTGAAACGACCATGTTTCATAGCGTCGTTTTTTAAGGCATAGTCATAAGGATTTGTACCTTCTTTAACGCCTGCTGGTAAACCATGTTCTTTATAGTAGTTACCACGAGCACCGACGATGGCGTCGAAACCAAAGTTGATAACGTTAATGGAATACATTGGTTCATTTAAACCTTCACCAGAGATCTTGCTTAAGTCGATAGCGACTGCTTGACCTTCGATTAATGGTTTGAATGAGCGATATTCAGCGATGTTTTCATTGGAAACACCATATGTTTTAACAAAGTCATTACCTGTACCAGCAGGATAAATGGCGAGTTCAGCGTTTGGGAAACCCACCATACCGTTAGCGACTTCGTGGACTGTGCCATCACCGCCACAGGCGTAGACTCTGACAACGTCTTTAGATTTTGATAAGTAGTTCTTTAAAAATGGGATAACTGCTCTTGGGCCTTCTGTTTCATAAATCTCATAATCAAGACCTGCAAAAGCATTAGCAATTTCCGCTTTAAAAGCTTCAGCGCGTTCATTGTTCTTACCAGCGCCAGCATTGAAAACGATTAAATGTTTCATAATAAGTCCTTCTTTCAACAAACAAAATATATCACAAATACAAATAAAAATAATAAATTATTTAGTGTTTTGATTTTTCAATTTCCATTATGTGTAAATGTTTCTATAATAATTAGGTATGAAAAACCTTGCAAAAGTCTCATTGTTACTCTCTAGTATCCCTCTTGCTTTAAGCGCTTGCACTGATGTTGGCAACCGTGTTGTTTGCTTAGAAACAAGTAACACAATTGAATATGTCCAAAACAAGTGTTACCAAGTCTCTTATAAGCAAGTTGTTGATACTGTTTACCTTTTCAGTATGCCTAATAACCCTGAAGCTGATCCAAGTGAATACACCTACGATTTTATTTGGAATGATGAACAAAAGAACTCATACTTTGATTTTGTGGATGGTCTAGAAGGCAAGAGCCTTATTAGCATCCTTAAAATTTCTAATAGTATCTTAAAGTTAAATCTTAAAGGCTCGTGCAAAGATGTGGTGGCCACTTATGGTTACATCAAAGTCTTTAGATATGCCTACACTTCACAAAGTAGCAAGATTAAAGATATTCCAATCTATGCTTATGTTTCTATTGGTGAGCAAGGCTCAATATTAGTGGATAAGCCCGCTTTAAACGATGATGGAACAGTTGCTAAATAATGCTTTGAAAGCATTAAATAATCACAAAGTCATCGCTTTTCCAACCGAGACAGTTTATGGTCTTGGTGTTTTTTATGATGACAAAGAAGGCTATGAACTTTTAAATAAAGTGAAAAATAGAAGAGAAGATAAACCATACACCATGATGCTCTTTGATACAAAAGAGATTAGCAAGTATGCTTTTATCAATGATAAGTATCTCCCTATTATCAATAAATATATGCCAGGTTCTTTAACTATTCTTGTTAGCGCGAAAGGGTGCATACCTGCTTATGTTACTCACGATACAGGTGTCATAGGCATTCGTATACCGAGCAATAAAGAAGCGCTTGATTTACTTAGGTTTGTTAAGAAGCCTTTATTGGTGCCTTCCGCGAACAAGGCTGATCAAAAACCCGCTTTAAGTGAAAAAGAAGTTAAAGCTATTTTTGGTGATGAAGTTGCGGTTATTGTTCCAGGCAAGATCAGTAGTGGTGAGCCATCCACAATTATTGATTTAACTGGGGAAGAAATAAAACTTATAAGAAAAGGCCCAATTCCTTTTGATGAATTGAGCCAATTAGTTAATCAGTAAAATCTTTATCTTCTACTATGTAGAAAGTATAATCAGGGAATTGTTCCACGAGGTCATCGTGGATTTCTTTTACTGTTTTTGAAGAATCTTTATCTTTGAAGTCCACAATAACATCAAATGAAATGGTTTTTGCTTCTTGGTCAACATAGAAACCGTGCATTTGCTTAATGGTTGGATGTGATAAGACTTCTTTTTTAATCGCATCTCTAATCTTGACGATTTCTGCGTTGCTTGAGTTAGATGCATAGATGCCGATTGTCATTATGATGCCAAATTCGTTATAAACTTGAGCCGCAATCCTTCTTGTTAATGGATGGATTTCTTTAGCGGTTAAATTATCATCCACTTCGATATGGATAGAACCAATACCTCTATCTGGACCATAGTTATTAACGATGAGGTCATATGCACCTTTAACTTCTGGATTTGAACACACCAATTTCTTAATGGCTTCTGAAGTTTCTTTACTTGTTCTTTCACCAATGATGCTTGATAAAGAGCCTCTTAAAACATCAATACCAGACTTAATCATGAATAAGCCAATGATAATACCAATATAACCTTCAATGTTGACTTGCCACACTAACGCAACAATGATTGCGATTAAGGTGCCCAAAGACAAGAAAGCATCAAACAAAGCATCGATTCCGCTGCCCTTTAATGCATCACTATTTAGTTTTTTGCCCATATGTCTAAAGAAGAAACTTATGGCAATTTTGACTAAGATAGCAATTGAGATCAAAATAACTGACCAGACTTCAAAGGTTGGTGAATTGTTATTAATGATAGCTAACACTGATTCCACAATCGCGGCAGAGCCAGCCACAATGATAATGATACTTATTACTAAACTGGTTAAATATTCAACACGTCCATGACCGTATGGATGCTTCTCATCTGGCTTCTTTTGCGATAATTTGGTGCCAACAATAGTGATGACACTTGAAAGAGCGTCGCTTAAGTTATTAATTGCGTCCATGATAATAGCAATAGACATAGCGACAATACCGACTATGGCCTTGATAACTACTAAACCAAGGTTAGCAAATATACCAACTAAACTAGTTTGGACAATCTTTTTACTTCTGTCCTGCATAATAAAACCTTATTTATTATTTAATGCTTTTCTAATATCAGATTCAATATCTTCTGGTTTAACGGTTGGTTCGTATCTATTTAAGAAAGTTCCATCTCTTGCAATTAGGAATTTTGTGAAGTTCCATTTAACCTTCTTAATTTTTCCTTCTTCGTTTTGAGAAGTGAGATAAACAAATAGTGGATGAGCGTCTTTTCCATTAACTTTAATCTTTTCAAATTGTGGGAATTTTGTGCCAAATCTTAAAACGCAGGCTTGATGGATATCTTCACCTGTTCCTGGGGCTTGGGCTAAGAATTGATTGCATGGGAAATCAAGAATCACAAAGCCTTGCTCTTTATACTTTTCGTAAAGTGCTTCTAAACCTTCATATTGAGGAGTGAAACCACATCTTGTCGCAGTGTTGACTACGAGGATGACTTGACCTTGGAATTGCTTTAGTTCTACCTCATTACCTTTATAATCATTTGCCTTAAAATCAAAAATGTTCATATATTAAAAATCTCCTTCATTACAATTATGTTTTATAAATATAAAAAGAGCAGATCACTTGCTCTTAATAATTAATTCTGGTTTGCCAATCACAACGCGAGTGTTGCTTGGTACATCTTCCGTTAAAAAGACATTAGATCCAATTGTCACATTGTCACCAATCGTGATAGCGCCTAATAATGAAGCGCCAGCATAAATAGTGACATTATTACCAACTTGAGGATGTCTTACTACGCCTCTTAATTCTTGAGCGTTACTTAATGAAACCGCACCAAGAGTGACACCTTGATATAACTTAACGTTTTTACCAATAGTAGATGTTTGACCAATAACAATACCTGTACCATGGTCGATAAAGAATGGATAATCAATTTCCGCCGCTGGATGGATGTCAATACCAGTCATGCTATGACCGATTTCAGAGAAGAATCTAGCGTGAACTTTATATCCTAATTTATAGATAATGTGTGAGATACGATAAATAGCGATTGTTTTAAATCCTGGATAGGCAAGCTTGATTTCATCAAGAGAAGTTGCTGCTGGATCGCTATCCATAAAGAACTTTAAGTCTTCTTTTAAGATAGATTGAACATTTTTCAATTCACTAAAAAATGCCACAAAGTTTTCTTTGTTGTTATCGATGGCTTTATCAAATAGTGATTCTAAACCGTTATCTTTATTATCAATAGCGAATGATAATGAGGCATTTAGGAAATTAAGAAGGTCGTTTCTATCGATTTTCATAACTTGATACATTTTGGCACACTCAATACTAAATTACAAATGATATGAGTGCGCAAGTGTGCTAAAATTACATGGTGCATTAGGAGTAAATATAATGAAAAAAAGATATCATTTGCTAATTATTATTGGCGTCTTATTAGTGGGCTTTATTATTGGCTCTTTCTTAGATTTACAAATTAACCAAGCCATTTATTCAGATGGTAATCATTTTGGTTTAATAATGGCATCCTTTGGTGTCTATCCTTGCTATGCTGGTTTAGCTTTTATCGGTGGTGGTTTCTTATCCACAACTTTAAGAAGAAAAGATCTAGCGGTTATTTGGAAGATTGTCTCTTTTGTTTTGTCCGCTGCAGCATATGCTATGGCGATTTATTTATGTGGTAAAGAATGGCCATCCACTAATGGCTATAATGTTCCAAATCTTTCCTGGTTAAGTTATTTAATAGCCGCTATTGTTTTCGCGGGTGTTTATGTGTGGGCTTTCTTTGTCTGCAAGAAAGGTGATGCAAAGCATCTTTGGACTATTTTACTAGTCATGACTGCGATATTTACCACTGCTTTATTACCAGCGGGATTCGTCATTAAATTATTCATTCACCGTCCACGTTATCGTTTAGCGGTTAGAGGCGAAGTCACTGCTTTCTATAATTGGTGGCAAATGTTCCCAGAATATAAAAAATACATTGGTACAGAAGTATTCGGCCAAGTCATTACTAAAGAAGAATTCAAATCTTTCCCAAGTGGCCACTCTGGTACAGGTATGATTATGGCAATGTTTTTACCATTTGCCGCTTTCTTCTTCCCAAAACTTAAAGGTAAAGAAATCGTCCTTTTCTATATCGGTGCAGCTTGGGGCTTCTTAATGATGTTCTCTAGACTCTTAGTGGGCGCTCACTATTTAACCGATACATGTATGGGCTCATTAATATGTATGGTCACCTTCTATGTAGTTAATGAGTTTGCTATTCATAAAAAGCTCTACGATATAGAAGAAAAAGCCATAGAAGCAAAGGAAGAACCTGCTCCTATTGAATAATTTATTGTTTTATTCTATAAAATTGTGTGTATACTAATTTTCCTATGAGTTTTGCATTACTAATCATCTTTATGTTTGTAGCCTATGGGCTCACCACTTTATGCAGAAGATGGGTTGATATTCCCACTTTAATTGGTGTTGCTATTGGCTGTGCGGTCAACGCTAATATTTTTACACCTTTAAAATATCCAATCGCGGTTGGTCCTTTTACATTTAGCTTTGAAGTAGTGCTTTATACCATCTTCATGTACACAATTGTTGTCCGTATTTTGGACTATGGTTATCAAGATGCTAAGAAGATGACTTTAACTAGTGTAGCCGCAATCGTCATTAGTGCGATTATCGAACTCTTTGCCGAAGTAGCAGCACAAGGTTTTGTTGCACAAGTATTTAAAAACTTCTCCATCTATTTATTCTCCTCAATGGGTACCATCTTTGGTGTCTGGGTAATGGTTGTTATTACAATCAACTGCAGAAAAAGAAATATTAGTTCTTACTTAATCATTCCTTTTGCGATTGCCTCTTCTAGTTTGATCCACGCTGTTTTCTATTATGGTGGTTATAGTCTAGTTCAATGGCAATTAGGTGTTTATACATTACAACTATTCCTTGGTGCCTTAGTGGGCAAGAGTGTTTGTATCTTGCTTAGTATTTTCTGTTATTTCATTAATAAGAAATACTGGGTCCCTCTTAATTTGATTGAGAAAGAAGAGAAAATAGACAATAATTAGAACGTTAACCGTTCTTTTATTTTATGAAAAACAAAGTATTTACCTTATTAATCATTCCCGCCCTTGCCTTTACTCTTGTTGGCTGTAAAAATTATCGCCCAACCGAAGAAAAGACTGTCAGTGTTTATAATCTCGATAAACTTACCGATTCTTTAAACGACTGCAAAGTAAACGATATCAAAGTTCGTTTTATTAAAGACCAAGGCTATGTACCATATTTATCACTTAAGCAATATGGTTCTTTATATGATTCTCATTACGATAGTGGTGTTCAAACTAGTTTTACCACTAAAGGTGACTTAGTAAGCTGGACCGTTATCAAAGATAATAACATCTATTTTATGAGTCAGATTGACTTTAAAAATAAGGAAGTTGTCAGTGCTGGTAGTTTAAGTGCCGCCTTTAAAGCGGATGATGATCCACGTGATACATTCGTTTTAACTTATGGCAATAACACTGAATACGAAAGTAAAGTTTTGGGTAACTCATATTTCGCTCATTATTCATTCGCAAACCAAGATATCGATTATTTCTCATATATGGGTGATTATTACCTTCCACTTGGTTTTTATGATGTCACATACAGCTTTGATACCTCACTATATTTCTTCTATAACTACAAGGCGATTTATTCTTCTGTTTCAGTTGATAATTTCTACGAAAAGCAATACGAAAAATCAGGTGCACAGTATTGTGTTATCAGTGAGATGATGGCTCGCACTAATGGTTCAGCCGCTCCTGATTATCTAGTTAATCTAAATAGCAATTTATTCCTTTATGTTTTGGATAATTTTTATGGATTGAAAAACTATAAACAAATTGAAACTGCTGAAAAGTATTGCAAAGCAATTGGCACCTATGATGCCTTATTCAGTTCTGATGGTGCAGTTAGATCACAAGCCTACGCTGAAACACTTGATAGACTTGATGATAACCATACCGCATTAGTAGCAGGAAGCTTTGCTTGGGGTGGACAAAATATTACTCCAAGACAATACGGAACAGGATGCATTAATCGTTCTAAATTAAATAAACAGTTAACTTCTTTAAGAGCGGGTGCAACATCAAAGGCATATAATGCTGGCACTTCTCCAATGATTTCTAGCGATGGTAAAACCGCTTTATATCTTTTTGATTCATTTATCTTTGGTAGTACTGACCAAGTCTTCAATAGAGATGGTTCGATTAAATCAGAAGCTAAAGTTTATGATTCTTTCTTTAACTTATTAGATTTATTCAAAACACTCAAAACCCAGGGCACAGTTGAAAATGTCATCTTAGATATGTCCACAAATGGTGGTGGTGTTCTTGGTGTTTTAATGAAAGTATTAGCGTTAATTTCTAAGAACAATCTTGGCAATCTATATTATTTAGAAGCTGCATCTAATCAGTTAGGAATTGCTACAACAATGGTCGATAGTGACTTTAATGGTTTATATAATACTGGAGATTGCTATGGTGATGACTTTAACATCTACCTTTTAACAAGTGATTGTTCATTCTCTTGTGGCAATGCCTTCCCATGCTTAGCCCAAAAGATGGGTTATGCAAAAATCATTGGTCAAAAGTCCGGTGGTGGTGAATGTGCAGTGGCCATTCATTATTTACCAAACGGCGAGTACGTGTATCATTCTTCTAATCTCCATCTTGGTTATTACAATAACGTTACAAACGTCTTTACCGGCTTTGAAGGTGGCGCTCAACCAGACATTGAGATTAGTAATTATTCTTACTTCTATAACGTCGATCGTCTTTCTAGCTTAATTCAAAACGCATAAAAAAAGATGCGATTCTAACATATAGCTAACTATTTTTATCAAAATAACAATTGATATAATTTGCAATTTTCTTATAATTTAGGTTGTATAACAAAAGGAGATATCATATGGGAAACAATAAGTATGTCAAAATCCATTCCTTAGTTAGAATGTTTGCCGCTTTATTAGCCATTGTTGTTTTCATTTCCATGTTTATCGCCAAACAAATCGTCCACGTCCGTTATGACAATTTATTCTTTAACTGGACCGAAACATTCTTTGGTGGTGATGGTTTCAAAGCTTCAGTATTTGGCTTTATTGGCTATTTATTCGTCATAATCGGAGGACTCGCAGGTTTAGCTTTCGTATTTATCGATGAAATCATTGGCAAAGATTTGACAAAATTACTCTCCTTTGTCGCAGGTGGCGTTATGGTTTTAGGCGCTATCTTCATCCTTTTAACAGGTGTATTTTTTAGAGCATTCAATAGCGATGGCTTAGGAATCAAAGATTTCCATTTAGCCGCTGGTCCAATCGTCTTCGGTATTCTTGCTATTATCGCTGGCCTTGGCAATGCCGCCGCACCAATTTTAGAAGACAAAGGTTTTTAATCTCTAATATGACAAATACCATCGCAAATGCGGTGGTTTTTTGTTGCCTTAACGGAATAAACACTTGATATCAAATGTAACATTTATTAGTGGTTACGCATATATGCTTGTTCATTATCATTTATAATGACTGCAGGAGATTTACATATGTATACATTATTTACAGACACAGATTGTGACATTACCCCAGAAATTGCTGCGCGTTATGGTTACAAACTTATTTCTATGCCTTACACAATTGAAGGCCAACAAGTATTCCCTTATGTGGATTTTAAAGATTTTGATTATAAAGAATTCTATAACAGATTAAGAAAAGGCGTCATTCCTACAACTAGCGCTCTTTCGCCAACCGAATACGTTAACTACTTTGAACCAGAATTCAAAGCGGGTCGTGATATTTTATATGTCCACTTCTCCGCGGCGATGACAGCGACATTTAACTCTATGCGTTTAGCGTTAGAAGAACTTGCTGAAAAGTATCCAGAGCGCAAGTTATATCAAATCGATACCAAAGGTATCACATTAGGTAGCTATAACATTTGCTTAGAAATTGGTGAAATGTATAAAAATGGTGCTTCTATTGAAGACATCCAAAAATGGGCGGATGTGGAAATTGATAAGACAGCCTTCTATTTCTACGCGGACGATCTTAAGTTCTTTGGTAGAAGTGGTCGTGTTTCTGGCTTTGCCGCTTTCTTTGGTAACATCATCGGTTTAAAACCAATTATCTTTATTGATACTGATGGCAAGATGAAAACTAAAGATAAATGCCGTGGCCGTAAACAAGCTCTCCAAAAATTATTAAATTACGTTATTGATCTAGAAGAAGATATCACTAAACATAGAGTGACTATTGCTCATACTGACGCTTTAGAAATCGCTGAAGAATTTGGCGAAATGATGAAAAAACAATTTGGTGAAGATTTGAAGATCGAATACGAAGTTGTTAATCCAACTGCTGGTAGCCACTGTGGTCCTAATGCAATGGGTGTTACTTTCCACGCGAAACATCGTTAATCTTATTTATTGTATAAATATAGAAGGGTGCGAAAGCACCTTTTCTTATTCTATATATCTTTTATAATTAATGTATGGCTAATCTTATAGTAATATCTGGTGATTTAGCAGCGGGTAAAAGCACACTTGCCGCTTCTTTAAGCGAGGAATTAAACCTTGTTCATTTAACCAAAGACAGTTTAAAAGAAATCGCCTGTGATGCGATTGGTTATGAAACTAGAGAAGAAAATAGACAACTTTCTATCGCTGCGACTGATTCGATGATTTATTTCTTTAATCAATGCGCATTAGTTGGTCAGTCTCTTATCTTAGAAGCTAACTTTAGACAAGATGAGATGATAAAGATTAAAGAAATCGCTGATGAACATCATTATCAAGTTGTTTTAATTAAGTTAATCGGTGACGTTAATCTCCTATATCAAAGATTTTTAGATAGGATGGTCAATCGTCATATCGCTCATCGCTCTCTTAATTTAGATTACTCAATTGATAGATTTGCTTCTTATATTAACGAAATAAGAAATCAGGATTTGCTTTATCCCGCTTTTACTATTGATATGACTTATTTAGATGAAGAAGAAGTTACTGAAGAAGCCCTTCATATCATCCATCAAGAGTTAGGTATTTAATATGCAATCTATTAGAGATGTATTTTATATCGGTTATGGCCCATCTTCTTCTCATACGATAGGACCATATAACGCCACTAAATATCTATTAAATAAATATCTAAACATCAAAGATGTTAAAGTCACATTATTTGGTTCTTTAGCCTCTACTGGTAAAGGCCACTTAACTGATTATGTTTTAGATCGTGCCTTGAAAGGTATTCCCCATACCATTTCCTTTAATTCAAGAAAAAGAGTTAAGCATCCTAACACTATGCTTTTTGAATTTACTCTAAAGGATGGTTCGGTAAAGAAAGAAACCGTGATCTCTATCGGTGGTGGTGTCTTTAAAGTAATTGGAGATAAAGATAATTTAGGTAAAGATCTCTACCCACATCAAACTCTAAGTGAAATCATTCATTATTGTCATAAGTTTGGTTATTCGTTAGATGAATATGTTTTGTATCACGAAGGCGAAGACATACTTACTTATATCGACACAATTTATCAAACGATTAAAGGCTCAATTGATCGTGGTATAAAGGCGGAAGGTGAACTTCCTGGTGAACTACACGTTAAAAGAAAAGCCAAAATCATGTATGAAAATATGCTCAAAGAGCATAAACAAGATGATATTCAAACTAATGTTGCTATAGCCTCATTTGCAGCGAGTGAAGAAAACGCTGCTGGCGGACTAATCGTTGTTGCACCAACATGTGGTAGTGCTGGTGTCATACCTGGTGTTGTTAAATATCTAGAAATGAAGAATGTTCCTTATGAACAAATACGTAAGGGTTTCTTGGTAGCGGGCTTAATTGGCATGCTTGCTAAAACTAATGCTTCTATCTCGGGTGCGGAAGCAGGCTGTCAAGCAGAGATAGGTGTAGCGTGCGCGATGGGCGCTGCTTTAATTGCTACCGCTTTAGGATATGAAACAAAGAAAATTGCCCAGTCTGCTGAAGTGGCATTAGAACATTCTTTAGGTTTAACTTGTGATCCGGTTAAAGGATATGTCCAAATTCCATGTATTGAAAGATGCGCAATCTTTGCTTTAAAAGCCATTAACTCCGCTTCTATTGTTGGTATATTACCAATTGAAGCAAGCATGGTGACTTTTGATGAATCGTTAGTGACGATGTATTTAACTGGTAAAGATTTACATGCTGGCTATAGAGAAACAGCGAAAAAGGGCTTAGCAAAAGTGCTTAAAAGCAAGAAACAATAACGTATCGTTTCTCATTAAGACATTATTGGTGTAAAATATCTCCATTAAATAAAGGAGATTTTTTATGTATCGTAAGAATGCTTGGCTTAAATATAATGACAAGAAACCAGTTATGGATTTTGCCGAAGGCTATAAAAGCTTCATCAGCACTGCGAAAAGTGAAAGACTAGCGGTCATTGAAGCAGAAAAACTTTTAAAGGCTAATGGCTTTAAGAATGCCGAAGACGTTAAAGCTTTAAAAGAAGGCGACCGTGTCTATTTCATTAATAAGAAAAAGAACGTTGCCGCTTTTATCATTGGTAAAGAACCCCTTGAAAAAGGTTTAAGAATTTTAGGTGCTCATATTGACTCTCCTCGTTTAGATCTAAAAGAACACCCAGTTTATGAGGCTAAAGGCTTTGCCTTAGGCGATACTCATTACTATGGTGGTATTAAGAAATATCAATGGGTAACAATTCCTCTCGCTTTAGTGGGCGTTGTTTGTAAGAAAGATGGTTCTGTTATTGATATCAATATTGGTGATGATCCAAAAGACCCAGTCGTTGGTATTACAGATTTGTTAGTCCATTTATCTGCTGATCAATTAACTAAGAGTGGTGCGAAAGTTATCGAAGGTGAAAACTTAGATATCACCTTAGGTTCTATGCCACTTAATGAAGAAGAAAAAGAACCAGTTAAGGCTAATGTCTTAAAACTCTTAAAAGATAAATATGATATTGAAGAAGAAGACTTTGTCTCTGCTGAAATTGAAATCGTCCCAGCTGGTCCTGCTAGAGACTATGGCTTAGATAGAAGTATGGTCGCTGGTTATGGCCATGATGATAGAAGCTGCGCTTATACATCATTAATGGCTTTATTAGATACTAAGAAAGTTAATAATACAGCATGCTGTATCTTAGTGGATAAAGAAGAAATTGGTAGTGTTGGTGCCACAGGCGCTCAATCATTATTCTTTGAAAACGCGATTGCTAAATTAGCAGAGCTTCTCGGTAGCAATAATCCATTATGGGCTGCCCGTTTAGCTTTAGAAAATAGTAAAATGTTATCAAGCGATGTCAGTGCGGGCTATGATCCTTTGTATGCATCCGTTAGTGATCCAAATAACAATGCTTATTTAGGCGAAGGCTTAGTGTTCAACAAATATACAGGTAGCCGTGGCAAAGGTGGCTGTAATGACTCTATGCCTGAATATTATGCCTTTGTAAGAAAGGCGATGGATGAGGCTAATGTTAATTGGCAAAGCAGTGAACTTGGTAAAGTTGACCAAGGTGGTGGTGGCACAATCGCTTACATCTTAGGCAACTATAATATGTTTGTTATTGATGCTGGTATTCCAGTACTTAACATGCACGCTCCTATGGAGATTGTTTCAAAAGTCGATGTTTACGAGGCTTATTTAGGCTATAAAGCCTTCCTCGTGGCATAAATTTAATTCAATAAGGAGAAATAATCATGGGTTATGTGAAATGGATGGATGGCTTATCCAAAGTTCTCAAAATCATCTTCTGTATTTTCTATCTCGACTTAACTTGGATGGTCTATCGTATCATCAAGAAAGCCAATGAAAAAGATTGGGCAAAGATGGTTATTTGGATTGTTATCGCTGTCTTACTTGGCTGGATCTGGTGGATTGTCGACCTCGTCACAGTCATCACAAGTGACAAAGTTATTGAATTCTAATTAACGAAAATACCTCAACAGATTACCCGTTAGTCTAACGAGGTGTTTTTGTTTTGTAAAAACACTTTGACAAAGACCTTATAGAAAGATTATTATAATTAAGCAATTTGGCGGGTGTGGTGAAGAGGCCCAACACACCTGGCTGTGAACCAGGCATTCGTCAGTTCGAA
>JAEEGJ010014850.1_pt1 | contig 18342 bp, 10 predicted proteins | sample 8958761 | NCBI WGS metagenome assembly JAEEGJ01 (sample SAMN16246546, study PRJNA631951) | gut metagenome | biome: gut microbiome; feature: rumen; material: RS-attached | host: Bos | place: Iran: Karaj | collected 2018-10
AGCCACATCGACACCAATCTCACGAGCGGGTACGCGGAAAGGTTTAAATGTCTTGCCACCTTCAGCTTCTTTCAATAATTGCTTGCCATTGGCATCGTAAAAGGTTATCTGTCCTGTAGCTTTCTCTATGCGCGCCTCAACGCTCTGAGTTTTTACCGACAACACATCGCCATCCGTTACGGTGAACTTAGGAGTCGAGGACTGTTTGACCACTATCAGACTCTGTTTCTCTGGCAACTGTGCTTCAGAAGTAGCCTGCACACGAATTATATTATCGCCAACTACCTGAAGGCGTATTATTTGCGGACTACCTGTTTTTACATCCTTCACAGGAATGGTTACATACTGACCACTGACGGTATAGTCTGCACCCCAAAGAGCCAGTGATGACATAGCTACCACACCAGTCATCATCAATTTAAATAGTTTCATTAGTTTATTATTAGTATTTAGTTCCACTCGTTATGCATATTATCAGTCATTTACCACTTCAGCCTCAACAACCTCAATTTCAGGCTGCGCAGGCAGTGTGATGAAGAAGATGGTTCCACCACCAGGATTATCTTCGATACGGATTGTTCCCTTATGGGCATCAACAATACTCTTCACACGATCAAGACCTATGCCTTCACCGTTCACCATCGGATCAAAGGCATGTTCCTTATATTCGTCCTTGATACCAATACCATTGTCGGCCACCTGAATTTGTGCCATATCGTTTTGTATACGAGCCACGCCAACACTAATCAGTGGATCGTATGGGGTAAAGTTAATAGAATTGCGGAACAATATCTCTAAGATTTCCTTAAGCTTAGCCTCATCGAAATCAGCCGTCAACTGGTCTACCGCAGACAGGAAGCTGACCTTGACTTTCTTGTCCGGAATGGGCGATTCATAGTGTTCGCAGATAGCACGTATAAAGACCACGAGGTCTTCTGTCGTCAGGTTTAGTTTGACCGTCTCTTGTTTCGTCCCTTCTGACCGCTGTTTGTTCACTTGCTCCGTAGCTATCTTCATACGCATCTCGTTCATCCATTGCTGCTGTTCGAGTTCACGTCGCATCGTTTCAACCTTCATCCGATTCTCCAGACGTTTCATAAACCACTTGCGCCACACGAAGGCCACTCCTGCAATGATGAGCATGTATAACAATATCATCCAGCGTGTTCGCCACAAGGATGGACGAATGGTGATTTCAAGCGTCGCCTCTTCCTGGCCAAACGTACCATCGTCATTCAGCATTCTGACTCGTAGCGTATAGTCGCCGGCACGCAGCGAGTTGTAAGTAATATTGGGATTCAAATCAGACGTGCGCACCCAACTCTCGTTAAATCCTTCAAGCATATAGACAAAACGCTTGGTATTGGCAATGCTTCCTGCATTACTGCCCATCTGGATCGTAAACTGGTCGTTGAAATTAAGGGTGATTTCACGACAAACATTCAGGGCCTCTTTAAGGATGACGCGTCCGTCCACCTCTTCGCCCACAGCCACATCCTTGTCGAATAGCTGCAGTCCACTGAATACGGGCTTCTCATCCAGGTGGCCGACAGCCAGATTCTTGGTGTTGATAATGTCCAAGCCGTCTTGTCCGCCTACCAGAATCATACCTGTCGAAGTGTAACAGATGGCACGCTGGTTGAACGGTCCTGGCTGCAGGCCGTCGTGCTCGTTAAAGCTACGCACGGTAAAATGCCATTCGCCATCCTCGCCTTTCTGTGGTACGACATTCGAGATTCCATGATCGGTCGTTACCCAGATAGTCTGTTGGGCATCCTCGGTAATAGACGTCACGTTCGAACCGAAGAATCCGGACTTCATATCAAGCAAGCGCGTCTTACCCGTCTTTCTGTCGTAGATGGACAAGCCCGATGATGCCGCCTGCCAAACAAGGCCGCGTTTGTCCCAAATGGCCTGTATTGTTGCCGACGAAATGGTATAGGTCGTCTCATCGTGGGGTACAGGAATGTTAATAATCTGATAGGTTTTCGGATGAATCACCGAACAGTACTCTGCATTACCCAGAAGTATCCATCCGTTGGAAGCAGTATTAATACTGTTGGTCCAATTGGTCTTGAGGTTGGAATTGGTCTCGTTGAAGACGCGCTGCACACCCGACTTGGCATCGATACGCATCGCTCCACCGCCCAAGAGGCCTACCCAGATATTGCCCCACAGGTCTTCTGTAATAGACCAGACGTTATTGGTGGTCAGCCCACTGCCTGGAGTGCCCACCATGTAAGTTTTCCATTGTCCGTCGCGATAGCGGATGAGACCTCCCTCCCATGTGCCGAACCACAACGTTCCATCCTTGGCGCAATAGGCGCCAACGATGACTGCATTAGGAGTACCCAATACCTGTTTATCGTATTCAGCCACAATTTCAAGAGTCTCAGGATCCATTTTACGGATGCCCCCGCTGTTCAATCCCAGCCAATAGTACCCCTCCTTGTCCTCACAAATGGCATTAATGTCACCATACGGCAATGAGGTAAAGCTGGCCATAGCATCGGCACACATGGCCACACCACTCTTGTAAGTAGCCACCCACATACGTCCCAAGGGGTCAACATACAGGTGCTTGGCAGTAATATCGGGCAGCGAAGTATTGTCACCTTTCTGATAATTGAACTGTTTCCACTCCTTATTCTGGAAGTCGAGCACCAGCACCCCTAAATGGTCGGTAGCCACCCACAGCAGGCCCCTGGCGTCGTATCTGACCTCCCATACCACAACATCCTCAGGCACATTGCTGAACCCCTTGGCCTTCATCAGTTCCGTCAACGAGGTGTACCAGCGTTTCTCTGCAGGATTATAAATATAGGTATTGGTAGAATGGGTTATCACCCATCTCAGCCCGTCCTTGTCGACATACACCCAGTAGTCATTATACGTGTCCAGTGCTTTCTTGACAGTATCGTCACGCCACAGGACACGTCCACGCTGACCGTCAACACATATCAGTTCACCCATGTTGGACGTCATGACCATGCCATCCTCCGTCTCACAGAAACTGGTGACCGAAAAGTCCTTGGGGAATTTGTCTATAGTATATCCGAAGTCTACCTTCTTCAGCAGTTTCTTCCTTGGATTATAGAAGAAGAAACCATCCTCGTATGACTTTACCCAGAAATTCTTCTGCGAATCGATATGTAATTTTTCGATACCACCGGTAACACCCTGTTTGGCCAGCCACAATCCAGGCGAGCGGTCTGTCTTCTCTGTCACAGGGTCGTACAGCGAATAGCTCATGCCATGATTCAGCCAGAGTTTACCATCGTAGGCCTCCTGGACGTCGTCCATACGGTTGCTTCGCAGCGTCGTTGTATCACGTTCGTACGAGAAGTAGTTCTGGAACCGGTAGCCGTCATACCTACACAAACCGAAGGATGTACAAATCCATATAAAACCGCGAGAGTCCTGCAGGATGCAATTCACTTGCGAGTTTGAAAGTCCGTGGCGCGTATCAAGGTGACGGAACTTCATGTCGCCAATCTTACCCTGACCAGTTATACAGAAACTGATGGCAATAACCAATAGTATGATTGTTTTTCGCATTGTCCCGATCTCTTAATTAAATATCCATCAGCCTTCATCCCTCAGCCTTCTTGCTGGAAGTATCTCTAATTATAAGTTGCTGGGGTACTATCTCCTTATACACCTTACTGTCGCCATTAATATTGCGCAACAGCAGCTGACAGGCTTTGACACCCATCTGGTACGACTGGTCCTGAATGGCAGACATACGTGGCGTCACGTATGCCGCATGGACGTCGTCTGTAAAGCCTATCAGGGCCACATCGTCAGGAATACGCAAGCCACATTCCTTGATGGCTGTAAATGCCGCGAAGGTAATGATATCGTTGAAAGCCAGAATAGCATCAGGGCGGTGGTCACTCTTCAAGAGGTTTGTGGTACTTTCAAGGGCCAGCTGATAGTCAATCTTATCGCAGAGCACCAATTCCCGTTCGATAGGTATATGATTCTCGCGCAACGCCTCCAAATAGCCGTGCTTGCGACGGCGCACCATGTCAAGATGATTAGGACCTCCGATAAACGCAATGCGGCGGCTGCCCGTATCAATGAGATGCTGGGTGGCCTGCTGGGCAGCCTCATCACCATTGGCTGTCACGCTGGAGAAACGGTCTGACAGACAAGTACGTCCGAAAAACACCAAAGGGATACCCATTTCCGCTATCTCCTCGAAATGATGATAATCGGTAGTACTCTGTGCCAGACAGGCTATAATGCCTTCCACATGCATCGAGATAAAGTTGTCGATAGCATGCTCTTCGTCTTCATAGCGCTCATGACTGTTGGCACTGAGCACACTGTAACCAGCACGGCGAGCCTCGTCCTCAATACCATCAAGCACTGCGGCATAGTAATGCGTTACCAGATTGGGGACCACCACGCCTATGACCTTGGGGGCTTCACGGCGCAGACTTTGGGCAAACGGGTTGGGACGATAATTGAGTTTTTTAGCCAGATCCTTCACACGTTGTTGCATTTCCTTGCCAATCTCCGGCGAGTTGCGTAGCGCGCGACTCACAGTAGCAATGCTCACCCCTAATTCACGGGCAAGGTCCTTCAACGAAGTTCTATGTTGTTTCTTATTAGTCATAATCGTTAGTTATTAAACCAGAAGGTAAAAAGTGTGTCGATACAATATCGGCTACAAAGTTACGAATTTACTTTGGAAATCGCAAACGTTTACGTGCGTTTTTTGCTGTTTTTATCTTGAAAATGATGAAAAAGTGTGTAACTTTGCACCCAGAAAACAAAAAGTAAGGTGATACTTTTAGTTTCAATGTAAAAGAATGAGTAATGAATAGTTGATAATAAGTTAGTTAGAAAACAAGATTAAGGCTGTCGGGAGACAGCCTTTTTCGATTCTCATTCTCTCACCTTACTCACCTTCTCACTTCCTCAGAACATCAAGGTAAAGCCAAAGCGCACGCTGTTCTTATGACCATGCGAATGGTCGTTATAGTTCATACGGCGTACATACTCAATCTGGAAGAAGCGGAAGATGCTGCGAATACCCAGCGATATTTCCCAATAGGGCACCTTCGGATCCATCACGTACGAGTCTTCGGGGAAATACATCAGGATAGGACTGTCGGCATTACGTTCAAGACTGGGATTATTCTTGTCGGACAAAGCACCCCATAGCATCTTGGCACCGATATACTCACGCCAACGCAGTTTCTTGATCAGCGGGATGCGGTTGAAAATCTTGCCCTGCATATCCCAGTTCATGTCAACGCTGACGAAACGGTCGTTCAGGAACTCCATACTGGTCAGCAAATTAAACGACTGCTTCTGACTGAGGTACGACATATTGGCAGCAGGCATACATAGCAAGGGGAAGGGAACCTGACTCCACTGGACGCCACCACGGGTGTAGAGGTCAATGCGTCCCCAACTGTTCAGCCAGATGCGTTTGAAGATGCTGGCTTCCGTATAGTGATAGTCGTAATCGCCTCCTAACATGCCCTTGACACCCATAGTATGGCTGAGGATAATGACGGGAGCCTCGCGATTGACCTTCAGACGCCGCTGTTTGGAGTTCGTATAGAGCGCACCTGGCGAATACTCTATCTCAGCACGCAACTCAGTGGTGCGGAAGGGACGGCTGAAGGCTGAAGGCTGAGGGCTGATGTGTGAGGGCTGATGTGTGAGAGGTATGAAGGCCATATTGCCTGCAGCCTCGTTCTTTTCCGTCTTGACACTCAGCAAGGTACGTAGACCATACATCTGCTCATATTCAAAGGTGAACTGCTGCCGATTATAGAACATCATCTTGTCGGCCTTGGCCCACTTGAAAGCCGTGAACACATTATCCTTATCGGTAGACAGGAACTTGTCGGAGGGCGCCATCACGTCGTAGGTCGAGAGGAACGACAGGTTACGCTTGGGGAATTCGTCAGGCAAATACTTCTTCTTATTCAGCGACCACGTCAGCTGCGAACTGTAATAGTTATTATGGCTGCGCCAGCCGCGTGCTGCATAACCCTTCCAAAAGAGGTGGCGATTCAGGTTGGCTGTCGTCTGAAGCGAGATACGGGTACGCAGGCCATCGATGAAGTTGGTACTCACCATCGAATTGACGGGACCAATATCCACTTTACTGGGATTGCCTGTCTCAATATAGTTCTCTGCCAACAGTTTAAGTCCCAAAAGAATATACTTGAAACCACCGACGGAACGCATGCCATTCAGGAAATCATCCATTCCTGCTTCGCTGCGCGTCAGTTCCACCTTACGGTGCTCTCGCCAAAAGTCGTCGTCCATCAGAGCAGCATCTGGGTCTGTCACCGTCTTGGCCTTGCCCTTAAAGAGTTTGGCGGGGATCTCCGTAAACTGATAATCAGAGAGTCGGGTGGTTCGGATGGCCACACCTTTCTGCAGGAAATCGAACAGCACCAACTCCACAACCATGTCGTCAACGCTGAGCACCCATTCGCCCGTTGGCAATTTAGTAAACTCTTGCGTCACCTTCAGGCCCTCAACAAAATTGACATCTGTCTGATTAGGCAGAATCAGTTCGCAGCGCTTCACCTGATACGAAGAGTCCTTCAGCACATACAGGTCGCCACGGAAGCCGAAATCCTGTTGGTTGTTGGGCAGGAAATGCAGGTGGATACACGAGTCGCGCTCAACGAGCAGCGTGTCTTCGATATAGTAGCGGTAGAAGGAGATGGCACCATCGCTGATAGGCGACGTAAAGGGATGTTGGAGCAGTCGCACCTGGTCGTCATAAATATTGACATCGGTAAAGACATCCTTCGACACGGTATTCAGGATATCGCCCGTCTGGAAGAAGTCGTTGATACCAGATGAGCGTTGGCCTTTCACGATATTTTTCTCTGCATGCGGAGAGCGCCGGTAGATTTTCTGCGTCACGGTTTCTTCGACGCTGGCAGGCAGGATGAGTTTGCCCGTCTGCTCACAAGTCTCCACCTGATTGGCAATCCATTTATATTTACTGAGCTTTGGCGACTGCAACGCTTCCATATTCATATCGTTGAGCGCCAGCGTCAACTTCTGATACTTGGTGTACTGGTAATAGTCACGATTAGAGAGGTCGGTAGCTTTTTTGTTGGCTATCACCTTCTTCATCAGCTCTACAGCAGGATTATTTTTCCGTTTGTAACGCGCGCGCTTGGAACGTACCGTCACCTCTTTCAGCGAACGGGTATCCTCACGTAGCGACACAAACAGCTTATCCATATCGCCTTCGACAGTGTACGTTCGGGTTTTATAGCCCACGGCACTGACCGTCAGTTTCCACCCCTTATGGCGCTCTATCGTAAAACGTCCGCTAAGGTCGGTGATGGCTGCCACATGATGGCCTTTATATTGCACACTGGCAAACCCGATGTTTTCGCCAGTAGCCTCATCGACTACATGTCCGACAATGGTTTGCGCATGCAATGCTATAGATACAAAAAGGGAAAAAAAGAAAAAAATCTGACGCATACCTGAATACTATTATTCCATAGGTATCTCAACCCAGAAGAGTGAACCTACATTCATTTTCGACTCTACACCGACCTTGCCACCGATGCTCAGTGCCATACTGCGACAAATGCTTAACCCCAGGCCAGAGCCTGCAACAAACTCATCTACCTGCACGAAACGTTCGAACAGATGCTCGTTACAATACTTGGGCGGAATGCCTTTACCTGTATCACGAACCCAGATGCGCACCAAGCCATTGTGCACCTGATAGCCCAAGGTCACGACACCTTCGGTTGTAAACTTCAGGGCATTGTCCATATACTGGCTCAAAATCTCGCGCAGGCGGTTACGGTCAGAGAATGGCTGCACAACATCAGCCGTAGTCTCTATTTCTATCTTGACACCTACATCTTTACTCCTATCAGCAAACTTATCCGCTACGTCCATCAGCAACTGACCGAGATTGAAGCGTTCCTTCCTGACAGTCTCGTCGCCGGCTTCCAGCTTCGACATGTTAGCCATATCGTCAAACAAGCGTAACAAGCGGGTATTGTTCTGCTTTATCAGATTAATCAATTCCGTACGCTCCTCATCGTTCTGGGCCATGGGTAACACATCGCTAAAGCCCACAATGGCATTCAACGGTGTACGAATCTCATGCGACATATTGGCCAGGAAAGCAGATTTCAGACGGTCGCTCTCCTCTGCATGGTTACGCGCTTCTATCAGCTCGCGCTCGATTGTCTTCTGATCATCAATAAAGGTCACTGTACCAACGATCATCAGCGGTTTTCCATGCAGGTCACGTTTCTCAATAGTGGCATAGGCATCCTCCCAGTGTATCTGATCGGAATGCGGCAGACGCGTCTCGAACTGCTCGTGTGCCTCGTCGGTACGGCCTTCCATCAAGTCCATCAATGCCCGTTTAATCTTAACGCTGGAGTTGGGTAGCATCAGTTCGTAGAAATCTTCCAATGGGGTGTTGGGAGAGAAATGGAAACTGCCCACCACGTCACGGAAGTCGCTCTCAAAGGTAATGGTTTGAGCCTGCACGTCAATACGGAAGATTGCCATCTTCATCACCTTCAGCACCAGGTCGTACTCTACGGTGTGCCGCTGTACTTTTGATAACAAAAATAACTCTTTTTGCAATTCTTTGCGCACATGCAACTGATGATACAACCACATGACGGCAAATACCAACAACGGGATACCCGCTATCCATATCATGATGTCGAGTCTGAACATGTGGCGCACAGCAAAAAGAATCACGTTGTATGTCATGCCTTTGAGGAAAAGTTGGCGCAAAATTAAGCAAAAAAAATGGAAAAAGAAAGAAATCAGCATTTTTTTTCACTTTTCACTTTTCACTTTTCACTTTTTTATGTACCTTTGCACCATATATTAGTACGTACACATAATGACACAGCAATTTGAAATCATCGCTAAGACCTTTATGGGCCTAGAGCCTGTCTTGGCGAAAGAACTGACGCAGTTGGGCGCAAACGACGTGCAGATAGGTCGTCGTATGGTATCGTTTAAGGGCGATAAGGAACTATTGTATCGCGCCAATTTCCAACTGCACACCGCCATCCGCATCCTGAAACCCATCAAGCATTTTAAGGCATTGTCGGCTGATGATGTCTATGAGGGCGTTAAGGATCTTGACTGGAGCGAATATATCGGAATCGACAAGACCTTTGCTGTCGACTCCGTCGTTTTCTCTGAGGAATTCCGCCATTCTAAGTTTGTAGCCTACAAGGTAAAGGATGCCATCGTTGACCAATTCCGCGAGAAGACCGGACAGCGTCCAAACATCAGCATCTCCAATCCTGATATCCGTCTGCACATCCACATTGCCGAAGACCAATGTACGTTGTGTCTTGACTCCAGTGGCGACTCGCTGCATCGTCGCGGCTACCGTCAGGAGTCTGTCGAGGCACCACTCAACGAGGTGTTGGCAGCAGGTATGATCCTGATGACGGGCTGGCATGGCGAGACAGACTTCATCGACCCCATGTGCGGCTCTGGCACACTGCTCATCGAGGCTGCACTGATTGCCCGCAACATGGCACCCGGTCTGTTCCGCAAGGAATATGCCTTCGAGAAGTGGCCTGACTTCGATGCGGAGTTGTTCGACAAGATTTACAATGACGATTCCCAGGAGCGCGAGTTCAACCACCACATCTACGGTTACGACGTGGACATCAAGGCTGTCAACACCGCCCGTCTGAACGTCAAGGCCGCTGGTCTCTCCAACGACATCACCGTTGAAGAGCAAGACTTCAAGAACTTCATGCAGCCTAAGAACAAGAGCATTCTGGTGACCAATCCGCCATACGGCGAGCGCATATCGACCAATGACCTGCTGGGTACCTATAAGATGATTGGCGAACGACTGAAGCATCAGTTCACCGGCAACGAGGCATGGATTCTGTCCTATCGCGAGGAATGCTTCGCCCAGATAGGCTTGAAGCCCAGCATCAAGATTCCCGTCTTCAACGGCTCGTTGGAGTGCGAGTTCCGCAAATACCAGCTGTTTGACGGTAAGATGCGTGAATTCCGTGAGGAGGGTGGCGTTGTCAAGACCGAAGAGGAAAAGCGCCAGATGGCCGAGAAGCGCCGCTTCAAACAAAACCGCGAATTCAAGAAGCGGCTGGACGAGGAGCAGGAGAATGCCGAGGCTGACATCCGTTCGTTCAAATTCCGCTCGTTAGAGAAGAAAGAATCGAACAGAGAATTCCGCCACGAAGAGAGGAAAACATTCTCCAGAGACGACCGCGACGACAGAAAGCCCTTCAGAAAGAACGACCGTAACGACAGGAAACCCTTCAGGAAGAGCGACCGCGACGATAGGAAGTCTTTCAGGAAGAACGACCGCGACAGAAAGGACTTTAAAAAGAACAACCGACGTTTCAATGATGATGACGAAGATTAAATACCTGCTCATCATAGCATTAGTCACATTAGCACTCCCTATGGTAGCCCAAAAGCTTTTCTCCCTTGAGGATCTGAACTTCGGCGGCAACAACTACCGTAACTTGCAGCCAGAGAACAAATGGCTGACATGGTGGGGCGACGAACTCATCAGAACAGATGTGGACGAATGCTATCTTATAGACAAGAAAACTGGCAAAGAGACACGGCTCTTTACCCTCGACGAGGTTAATAAATGGGCTAATAGCGACGAAGAGGCCAACCGTTACGTGCGTCACTTGATGAATGCCACGTTCCCCTACCCTGACCAGCCGCTGGTGGCTTTGGGCAACAAGAAGTCGTTTCTGTTGCTGGACTTCAAGAAGCATGAGATTGTCTGGCAAGACAGCATCTCAGGGCAGACTGCCAACGACTGGAACAAGACGTCACGCGCAACGGCTTACGTAGAGGACCATCAGTTGTTTGTGGTTGACGGCGAAGGCAATAAGCACCAACTGAGCACCGACGGCAGTCGCGAGATCGTCTATGGACAGAGCGTACACCGCAACGAGTTCGGCATCGAGAAAGGTACGTTCTGGAGTCCTGACGGACAGCGTTTGGCATTCTACCGCATGGACCAAAGCATGGTAACCGACTATCCGCAGGTCGATATCTTTCCTCGCGAGGCTACACATGAGCCCGATAAGTACCCGATGGCTGGCATGAACGCCCACGTAGTAACAGTAGGCGTCTATGACTTAGCCACCGGCAAGACCGTCTATCTCAAGACGCCCAATGGCAGTGTGACCGGCGATTTTGTCACCGACACAAAGCCCATCTACTTCACCAACATCGCGTGGAGTCCTGATGCCAAGACCATCTACATGTTCGAGCTGAATCGCGACCAGAACGACTGCCGTCTGGTGTCGTACGACGCCACGACGGGCGAACGCATTGCTGAACTGTATCGCGAAACCAGCGACAAATACGTGGAGCCGATGAACCCCATCCAGTTCCTGCCTTGGGACAGCAGCAAGTTCATCATGCAGAGCCAGCGCGACGGCTACAACCACCTCTATTTATATAATAAGGATGGGAAGCTGTTGAGTCAGCTCACCAGCGGTGCATGGGTCGTTCAGGACGTTTTGGGTTTCAACACCAAACAAAAGGGCATCATCATTGAGGCCAACAAGTATCACCCGCTGCATCGCCAACTGTATAGCGTCAACGTCAGCAATGGCAAGATAACACAGCTAACCGTTGCGGACGGCGTACATCATGGCACGCTGTCGTCGTCAGGCAACTACGTCATTGACCGTCACTCTGCTCCCACCGAGCCCCGCAACATCAACGTGGTCGCTGTGTCCGGTGGTTCTTCCGCAGGGAAAGCCGTGCGTCTCCTGACCGCCTCCGACCCATGGAAGGATTACGAACAACCCATCTTCGAGTGTGGCTCCATCAAGGCTGCCGATGGTGTGACGGACCTCTACTACCGCATGGTAAAGCCACACGACTTCAATCCACAGAAGAAATATCCGACCGTTGTCTATGTGTATGGTGGTCCTCATGCTCACAATGTGGAGGCTGGCTGGCACTGGTACAGTCGTACGTGGGAGACCTACATGGCACAGAAGGGCTATGTGCTGTTCATCCTCGACAATCGTGGCTCTGAATATCGTGGACGTGACTTCGAACAGGCTACCTTCCGCCAACTGGGACAGATTGAGATGCAGGACCAGATGAAGGGCGTGGAATATCTGAAGAGCCTGCCGTATGTTGACATGAATCGCCTGGGTGTCCACGGGTGGTCGTTTGGCGGTTTCATGACCATCTCGCTCATGCTGAACTATCCCGACGTCTTCAAGGTGGGTGTGGCCGGTGGTCCTGTCATCGACTGGAAATGGTACGAGGTGATGTATGGTGAACGCTATATGGACACACCCCAGCAGAATCCTGAGGGGTACGAGAAGTCCAGCCTCATCAACAAGGCTGGCAACTTGAAGGGTAAGCTGCAGATTATTACGGGCTATAACGACAACACCGTTGTACCGCAACACTGTCTGTCGTTCCTCGATGCCTGTATCAAGGCTGGCACGCAACCCGACTTCTTTGCCTATCCAGGCGAGGAGCACAACATGCGCGGCCATGCCAGTGTTCATCTGCACGAGCGTATCACCCAGTATTTTGAAGACTACTTAAAAAAATAGTGAGAAAAATAACCACAGATTACGCAGATTTCTCTGACCTAAAGGTGCAGAGTGTGGCGTTGCATTCACAGATTTTTCTCATGACTGTGTGTTGCGCAGCTATAATCTGTATAATCTGCGGAATCTGCGGTAAATAAAAAGAAAGGAATTATGAAAGAAGAACAGATTTTAGTCCGCATCACAGGACAAGATCGCCCCGGACTGACAGCAGCAGTCATGGGCATTCTGGCCAAATATGACGCTAAAGTCTTGGACATTGGTCAAGCCGACATCCATAGCACCCTATCCTTGGGCATCTTGATACGTATGGACGAAATGAAATCTGGACTGGCCATGAAAGAACTGCTGTTCAAGGCTACCGAGTTGGGCGTGAACATTGGTTTTGCGCCCATCAGCGACGATGAGTACGAGGACTGGGTGGGCCATCAGGGTAAGAACCGCTACATACTCATGGTGCTGGGCCGTCAGCTGGAGGCACGCCAGATTCAGGCTGCCACGCAGATTCTGGCAGACCAGGGACTGAACATCGACTCTATTCTGCGACTGACGGGTCGTAAGAGCATCAAGCAACTGGACAAGCACACGCGTGCCTGCATCCAGTTCTCGCTGCGTGGCGAGCCCATCAACCGGCAGGAGATGCAGTCGAAGCTTATGAAGTTGTCGCAACAGATGGAGATAGACTTCTCGTTCCAGAAGGATGACATGTTCCGCCGCATGCGTCGACTCATCTGTTTCGACATGGACTCGACGCTCATCCAGACAGAGTGCATCGACGAGCTGGCTGAGCGTAATGGCGTGGGTGCCGAGGTACGTGCCATTACGGAGAGTGCCATGCGTGGCGAGATAGACTTCAAGGAAAGCTTTACCCGCCGCGTCGCCCTGCTAAAGGGTCTCGACGTCAGCGTCATGCAGGACATTGCCGAGCATCTGCCTATCACCGAGGGTGTAGACCGTCTGATGAATATCCTCAAGACGTGTGGCTATAAGATTGCCATCCTCAGCGGTGGATTCACTTACTTTGGCGAATACCTGCAGCGCCGCTATGGCATCGACTACGTATATGCCAACGAACTGGAAATTGGCGAGGACGGCAAGTTGACAGGCCGTTATGTAGGCGAGATTGTCGACGGGCACCGTAAGGCTGAGCTGCTAAAGCTGATTGCTCAGGTCGAGAAGGTCAATCTGGCCCAGACCATTGCTGTGGGCGACGGTGCCAACGACCTGCCTATGATCAGTGAGGCCGGCCTGGGCATCGCCTTCCATGCCAAGCCCCGTGTGGTGGCCAATGCCGAACAGAGCATCAACACCATCGGACTGGACGGCGTACTCTACTTCCTTGGATTCAAGGATTCGTACTTAGGCGATCAAGGAAAACTCTAATCAATGCTTAATGGTTAAGGGTTCATGGTTAATGTCAGAAGTAAGAAGTAAAAAGTGACTCCCCTCCCGTTCGGGAGGGGTCAGGGGGTGGGTATGTGGATATTATTACAGTGGTTTCAGGAGAACGGACGCGACCTGCCTTGGCGGCAGACACGCGACCCGTATGCCATTTGGCTCTCTGAAATCATCCTTCAGCAGACGCAAGTCAAGCAAGGCTGGGAATACTGGGAACGCTTTATGCGCCGATGGCCCACGGTCGAAGCACTCGCTGCTGCTACGGAAGACGAGGTGCTGCGCGAATGGCAGGGACTGGGCTATTATAGCCGGGCCCGCAACCTGCACTATGCAGCCCGCCAGATTGTTGCCCGTGGTAGCTTTCCCAACACCATTGAAGACATCAAAAAGCTGAAGGGTGTGGGCGACTACACCGCAGCAGCCATTGGTTCCATAGCCTTCAACCTGCCTGTAGCCGTCGTCGATGGCAACGTCTATCGTGTCCTCTCACGCTACTTCGGCATCGACACGCCCATCAACACCACCGAGGGCAAGAAGCTGTTTGCCACCCTCGCCCAAGAGCAATTACTCCCCGCCCTTAACAGGGAGGGAATGGGGGCTGGTCTATACAACCAGGCCATCATGGACTTTGGTGCCATCCAGTGTACGCCCCAGTCACCCAAATGTGATGACTGCCCACTCATGGAGAGTTGCGAGGCCTTCCGCACCAACCGCATCCAGGAGCTGCCCGTCAAGTTGAAGACCCTGAAGATTCGTGAGCGCCACCTTATTTTTATATATATAAGGTATAAGGGCCAAACCGCCATCCATCGTCGTGGAGCCGGCGACATCTGGCAGGGTCTCTACGAACCCCTGTCTATTGACGGGGGGCAATTGACAGTCGACAATTGGGCTGCACAGAATCATTATCCATTATCCACTGCCAACTGTCAATTACTTCGTAAGAACGTCCGCCACGTCCTCACCCACCGCATCCTCTATGCCGACTTCTATCTGTGGGAGCCTGATGAGCAACCTTCGCTACCTTCCGACTACATCTGGATTCCAGAGTCTGACATCGACAACTACGCCCTACCCCGCCTCATAGAAGTCCTGCTCGAACTTGTTCATGCCTGAAGATACAGATCAACAATGAAACTTTATGGGCTTTGTCCTTTCAGTTTTAAATTTTCCTTGCCCACAAGTACAGACTCGTCCGTATAATCGTTGCAAGTGGTCTAAAACAGCGGGAACTGGCCATGGAGTCAGGCGTTGGTGTAAGCACCATCGCCAAAATAGAGAGTTGGCAAGAACCCGTGGTGTCGTCTCATTCCCCACAAATGCAAGAACGAAGTGTTTCAGCGGTCTTCCTGGTTTGATAGCTGATGCCCTCCCCGATAAGTTTGGTAGCCAACTTATCACGGAATGGTTCGCCCAGCAAGGTAAAACGGAGAGTATGATTACTCCACTCGATCGTCTATGCTATGTAGGCAGACGAGCCATGGGCGCAGAAGGCGGACGCGCTGGTGGTGCAGCGCACGTTCAAGGACTTCAAGTTCCCCGTCCGCCAGTTGGCAGATTAATTCCATTCCCCCCTGTGTTCCAGCGACCAGAGGTCGAACAGCCGCATACCTTAGCAATAACTTTGTGGCTTGTTCCACCCTCAATTGTTAATTAAATAGAAAATCGGACAAATAGCTGATTGTTTGCGTTGGAAAAACGGACAATAATAGTTATCTTTGCATTGGAAAAACGGACAAGTGTATGCTTAAACGAAAGATTGACAGCTATTTAGAGCAGTTTTACAAGCGGACTAATAAGGCGCTGCTGGTGACGGGAGCCCGACAGACGGGTAAGTCGTTCTCTATACGCCAATATGGTACGGCCCACTACGAAAACTTTGTGGAGATAAACTTTATTGAGCAGCCCGGTGCAGCAGAGATACTGAAGGGGGCTAAGAACAGCCAGGATATTCTTGTAAGACTCTCGTTGCTGACCAGCACCCCCTTGGTGGCTGGTAAGACGCTCGTATTCTTCGACGAGGTGCAAGAGTGTCCAGAGATGGTGACGGCCATCAAGTTTTTAGTGGATGAGGGTAGTTATCGTTACATCCTGAGCGGTTCATTGCTTGGCGTTGAACTAAAGGATTTGCGCTCAGAACCTGTGGGTTATATGGACGTGAAGGATATGTATCCACTCGACTTTGAAGAGTTCTTACTGGCAATGGGTGTGTCAAGACAAGTGACGGATGGTCTGCAGAGGGCTTTTGAACAGCAACAACCTGTAGATGAGTTTGTACACAAGAAAATGATGGAGTTGTTCAGGCTTTATCTCATAGTAGGTGGAATGCCTGCAGCTGTGCAGAAATATGTCGACACGCATAATCTGCAGGATGTGATGGCTGAGCAGCAGGCTATTATCAGACTCTATAAGCGTGACATCACGAAATATGATAAGAACCACAAACTCTATATTGATGAGATTTTCGAACTGATACCATCTGAACTGAACGCTAAGAATAAGAGGTTTATTCTGAAAGACCTTAACGAGAACCTAAAATTCTCGCGCTATGAGAACAGCTTCCTATGGCTGAAGAATGCTGGTGTGGCATTGCCTACATATAATGTGGAAGAGCCTGTGGTGCCGCTGAAACTATCGCGCAGCAGAAATCTGTTCAAGCTGTTCCAAAGCGACATTGGACTATTGGCATGTCAATATGCCGAAGGTTTCCAGTTGCGTATCATCCGCTCGGCCGAAGGACGCTTGCAAGGCAAGAAAAATGAGAAAGGCATCAACTTCGGTTCGATTTTTGAAAATATGGTGGCTCAGGAATTGCAGGCACACGGATTCGAACTCTACTATTTTAATAGTAAGAAACAGGGTGAACTGGATTTCATTATCGAGAAGGACGGGCAAGCCCTACCCATCGAGGTGAAATCTGGCAAGGACTATCAACGACACAACGCCTTGAGCAATGTGATGGGCAATGCAGACTATGCGATACCTCGTGCCATAGTGTTTTGTAATGACAATGTGAGTATGAGCGGTAACATCGTTTATCTGCCCATCTATATGGTTACCTTTCTTAAGAAAGAAGTAATTGGCGAAGTTATATACGATTTAGATTTGGAAGGGATTACTGATTAACAGGGACTTTTTTAACGTCTTTGTGCAATTACACATCGTTCCTCTTACCCCGCGTGCATGTATCACCCCTAATTATCTGAGCACGATTCGCAAGTCAATCACGTTCGGAAACAAAAAATAGGGCAAAACTCTTTAACTAGTTTAAGACCTGCACCCCCGGCATCCGTTTTTCGGTCATGTCGGGGGGCTTTTTCGTAGGACTTTCTATAACTTTGTGGCTCGAAATAACAATAAAAAGAAATGAATATGAGACACTACACACGATTCCTGCTCCTGTTGGTCCTGCTGTTAGAAACAACATTCGGATTAGTGGGATATGCCCAGCAAGTGATGTTGGCAGACAGCATAACCAAGAATCCTGTTTGCTATGCTACTGTCTACGATGCTAACGGGACTGTAATAGGTCGCTCTGACATGGGAGGATGTATTAACCTTCAGAAAGGCTTCGAATATCACATTTCTCATATAAGCTATGAACCCAAGAGTTTCGTTTATAATGATGATAGCATCATTTTCCTATCTCCGTCATTTTATACAATATCAGAAGTCAGTGTTACAGCAAAGAAAAAGAAATATTATCATTGTAAAGTGTTCTTTAGGAGTATAGAACATGTAGATTCATGCCTGAAGTATTATATGGACGGAATACGAGAGTTCTTTATCGACACCAAAAGCAAAAAGGTGCATTGCGGAAATGTCGAAACGAATTACTTCATGTCGAAAAGACAGGACATTGCACAGAAGAAACGGAGTATGATGATTGGCGACAGGTACATGGCTCTCCCGTTTCTTGACAAGAATACTTTATATGAGGAAACCATGCGTGATAAAAAGAGAAATATAGAATCGGGTATTGTCTATGCGGATTCTATATCAATAGGCAGTTACGAGATTCGTTCTGACAACAGCGAGATGCTTTTCTCTATAGATGCCTTGTGGCCCAAGAACATGCTTGTGACAAATCTATTCGGGTACACGCAAGTATTATCGAAATACAACAAGACGGAACTATATCGATATAATGATTTTGATGCTCCTTCCGTTTTCAATTTGAAATCCTCCAATAGTTATCGGCATCTGACATTGACTCATAAAAAAGAAAATCTTGTAAGGGACATTGATGTTGAAGACATGTTCTACGTTGTCGAATATGAATACACAGACACAAAAGAATTATCCTCGTCAGAACTGTTGCAGGAAGATTATAAGAAGTATTCTGGAATGTTTCCTA
>JAEEGJ010014858.1_pt1 | contig 18333 bp, 17 predicted proteins | sample 8958761 | NCBI WGS metagenome assembly JAEEGJ01 (sample SAMN16246546, study PRJNA631951) | gut metagenome | biome: gut microbiome; feature: rumen; material: RS-attached | host: Bos | place: Iran: Karaj | collected 2018-10
TGAAAAGCAGGCTGGTAATAAAACTGATTGTAAAGATTTTCTTTGATGTACGCATTTTTATCCTCTCTTAATTAATTATATGATACACATTCCTGAAATACAAGATTTCTAAAATGAAATTAAAGCCGTTCTTTAACAGATATCTTCTATATATTATTTGTTTGTATAAAGTCTGAAAATTTGCTAAAATGCCCAATATGGTAATAGCTTCTATTGATTTGAAAAACGGACATGTCGTTCAGCTTAAGAACGGCAAGGAACTGGTTTTGCAGCGTGATGACGCTGACGCACTTATCAGCCAGTTTGACATGTATGGCGAAGTTGCAGTTATTGATCTTGATGCAGCTCTCGGAAATGTTGATGCAAAGGGTAACACAGTTAATACCCCGCTTTTGAAATCACTTCTCCATCATGGAAACGTTCGTACCGGCGGTGGAATCCGCACAGTTAAACGCGCCCGCGAGCTTATCAGTCTTGGCGCAGAAAAAGTTATTATCGGTTCAAGCGCATGGAAAACTAATCCTCAGCCTGGCGAGTCAGTTCTTAATGAAGACTTCTTGAACGAACTGGCTGTTGCAATCGGTAAAGATAGAATCATAATCTCTGTAGATGCAATCAACGGAAAAATTGCTGTAAAGGGCTGGACCGAAACTGTTGATATCCCTCTGATTGAAGGAGCAAAGCAGGCAGAAAAATTCTGTTCTGAACTTCTTTTTACTTGTGTTGAAAAAGAAGGCTGCATGCAGGGAACTAACATGGACTATGTACGCCAGTTGCGCGAGGCTGTCCATTGCCGCGTAGTTGCTGCCGGCGGTATCTCTTCTGTTGAAGAAATCAAAGAGCTTGAAAAACTTCATTGTGATGTACAGCTTGGTATGGCTCTTTATACAAATAAAGTAAATCTTACAGATTCTTTTGTTGCCTGCCTTGATTTTGAAAAGTCACCGCTCATTCCTGTAATTGCACAGAGTGTAAATGGCGACGTTCTTATGCAGGCTTATGCAAACGAAGAAGCAATCCGTAAGAGTTTTGAATGCGGTAAGCTTACCTTCTGGAGTCGTTCTCGTAACGAGCTTTGGACAAAGGGTGACACAAGCGGAAACTTCCTTCAGTTGGTTCGCATGCGTGCTGACTGTGACCGCGACTGTATTCTTGCAACTGTACTTCCTACAGGACCTTCTTGCCATACCGGCAGCTGGACCTGTTTTACAACTGACCCTGGCGAAAAATCAAGCATGGGCAGACTTTATAATATTATTGCAGACCGTTTTGCAAATCCAAAACCGGGCAGTTACACAGCTACTCTTGATGCTAAGCGTGTACGTGAAAAGGTTGAAGAAGAAGCCGAAGAGCTTTGTGAGGCAGACGGCCGCGACGAGGTTATCTGGGAAGCAGCAGACCTCCTGTATTTTGTAAATGTACTTATGTACAAGGAAGGCGTGACCTGGAAAGATGTCTATGATGAATTAGACCGCCGTCATAAGGAGAAATAGTTCGTCATTGCGAGCCAAAGGCGAAGCAATCCATAATGTGGATTGCCACGTCGCTGCGCTCCTCGCAATGACGATATTTTAAGGAGTTTTACAATGATTAATATACAGAAATATGCAGACGTAGAGCCCGACTTTTTTAAGGGCCGTGCATTTGGTGAATCAAATGAAGTAGTAAATTCTGTTCTTGAGGAAGTTCAGAAAAGAGGGGACGCAGCACTTCGTCTTTATGGACAGAAGTTTGATGTTGCAGTTCCTGCAAACTTTGAAGTTCCACAGGAAGAACTCAAAGCCGCTGCTGAAAAACTTAGAATTGAAAAGCGCGATGTTTACGACGCTATCGTATATTCACATGACCTTGCACTTCGCTTTGCAAAGCTTCAGAAAAAATCATTTAAGGATTTTGAAGAAGAGCTTGAGCCAGGTCTCTTTACAGGTCAGAAGACAATCCCTGTTGATATTGCAGGCTGCTACGTTCCAGCTGGACGTTTCCCTCTCGTATCAACTGTAATTATGACTGTTACTCCAGCCGTTGCCGCAGGTGTTCCAAATGTAATTATGTGTACACCTCCACGTGTTCATCCGGATGACAAAGTTGCAGCCGGAAAAACTGGAAGCGGAATTCCTGGAAAAGCTTTTGTTGGCGGTAAGCCTTATGCTGATGAAGGAATTATGGCCGCAGCTTATATCTGTGGTGTAAATCATCTTTATGCAGTAGGTGGTTCTCAGGCAATTGGTGCAATGGCTTATGGTACAGAAAGTGTTCCTAAGGTTGATGTTATTGTTGGACCAGGAAATAAATATGTAGCTTCTGCAAAGAAGGCAGTTTATGGAAATGTAGGAATTGATATGATTGCAGGTCCTACAGAAGTTCTTATTATTGCTGATAAGTCTGCTAATCCTGAATGGGTAGCTGCAGATCTTCTTGCACAGGCAGAACACGATGTTGTTGCTCAGCCGGTTCTTGTAACTGATGATATTGATTTTGCTTCTAAGGTAAGTGAGTCAATTGAAACTCAGCTTGAAACAATGACAACTAAGGCTGTTGCACGCCAGAGTATTGATACTTACGGTAAAATCATTATCGTAAACAAACTTGAAGACTCAATTGAAATTGCAAATATGAAAGCTCCAGAGCACCTTGAAATTGCTATGGATAAGTGTGCTCTTCGCGATAAGATTGAAAAGGCTGTTCACAATTACGGCTCACTGTTCATTGGACACTATTCAGCAGAAGTTCTTGGAGATTATGCTGCAGGCTTGAACCACACACTTCCAACTTCTGGTGCCGCTCACTATACAGGCGGACTCAGTGTAAGAATGTTCCTTAAAACAGTAACAACTCTTAGAGCCGAAAAAGGAAAGCCTGGAACTCTTAAATCTTCAGCAGCTGCCGGTTATCTTGGAGATTCAGAAGGTCTTGCAGGACACGCACGCGCAGCACGCATCAGAGGTGAAAAATGATTCTTGATATAACAAAGCTTGGTGAAGAAGTTCTCCGTCAGAAGGCAGAACCTATTGCCGAAGTAAATGATGAAATCAGAAAGCTCGCAGAAGATATGCTTGAGACTATGGTTGATGCAGATGGCGTAGGCCTTGCAGCTCCTCAGATTGGCAAGAGCATCAGAATGTTTGTTGCAATGGCAGACGATGATGTAAAGCGTGTTTTCATTAATCCTCAGATTATTAAAACTTCAGAAGAAGTAAGTGATTATGAGGAAGGCTGTCTTAGTATTCCTCAGGTATACGAATCTATTACAAGACCAACTCGCGTAACAATTCAGGCTTTGAATGAAAAGGGACGTCCGTTTACTCTTGAAGCAGACGGTCTTCTTGCCCGCATTATTCAGCATGAGTATGACCATCTTGATGGTATTCTTTATATAGACCGCGGCGATAAAGACTTTGCAGAAAAAACTGAAGCTCAGTTTAAAAAACGTGCAGAGCGTGCTGCTCAGAAAGCTAAAGAAAAAGAAGCCAAGGCCCGCAAGATTGCAGCAAAGCTTGCAGCTAAGGAAGCTAAAAAGGCAAAATAAAGGCGGACTACCGTGATTAGAGTTTTGTTTGCAGGAAGCCCGGAAGCGGCTAAAAAAACACTTGAGATTCTCACAAACGCTCAGAAAGAAAACGGCTTTGAGATTGCAGGTGTTCTTTCGAATCCGCCTTCTGCAAAAGGACGTCATAAGGATCTTATTCCAACTCCAGTTGCTGCTTATGCCGAAAGCTGTGGAATTCCAGTTCTTACTCCAGAACATCTTGATGGAGCCGCACGTGAAGCAGTGCGTCCTTTGAATGCGGATCTTCTTGTTTGCTTTGCCTATGGTCATATTTTTGGCCCAAAGTTTCTGGAGCTTTTTCCGCTTGGTGGAATCAATCTTCATCCTTCTCTTTTACCAAAATACCGTGGATGTACTCCGGTGCCTGCCGCAATTCTCAACTGCGATAAACAGACAGCTGTTACAATTCAAACTCTCGGACTTAAGATGGACGAGGGTGATATTCTTGCACAGACTATTGTAGATCTCAATGGTACAGAAACTGGTGAATCACTTTTGAACTATAGTGCAGAGGAGGGCGCAAAGCTCATCCTTGAAGTTATTAAAAAATGCGTTGCCAGTGGAAAACTTCCAGAAGGAAAGCCACAGTCTGGTGAAGCTTCCTATACAGGAATAATCACAAAAGAAGATGGCCGCATTAACTGGAACGAAAGTGCAAAAGTGATTGAAGCAAAAATCCGCGCATACTATCCGGAGCCTGGCTGCTGGTGTATGGAAAACGGTGCTCCTTTAAGAATTCTTGAAGCAAGGCTTTTTACGGGAGATGCTTCGGTTACAGGTGGTGCAGACGGAGTTCCCGGTACGGTCTTGGCATTTTCAAAGCCGGACGGTATTCTTATAAAAACAGGGGAAGGAATCCTTTCTGTAAGAAAGCTTCAGCGCCAGGGCAAGAACGCCATGGACTATAAGAGCTTTATGAATGGAGCCAGAAACTTTATTGGCACCGTTCTTGAATAATTAGAATATATCGAAATATCAGAATAAAAATAGAGGAAAATATGGACGACAACAAAGATTACGAAACAGAAACTAAATCTTCTAAAATCAAAAATATCTTTAAGAATAAAAAGAAACCTAACCTTAAGGTAAACTTTTCTGAATCTTATGATAACTTCCAGACAAGCATTCCGGCTTTTCTTGGAATCTGTCTTTGTGCGTTTGCCCTTATGTGTTTTGCAGCCTTTGCAATCTTCTTTATGAATGTTAAGGGACCGGAAAAAGTTCTTGTTCCTAATGTAGTAGGAAAAAATCTTGAAGATGCACTTCTTGAAATGCAGGTAAAAGAGCTTTATCCAAAAATCAGCCTTCGTTATTCAGATATTCCTGGAGATGAAGGAACTATTCTTGATCAGTCTCCAGATGCAGGTGCAATCGTAAAAGGCTACAGCCGTGTTTCTCTTGTTGTAAGCCGTGGTGTAATTGTAGATAAGGTTGATGAATATACAGGCATGAACATTGAAGATCTTCGCATGAAGCTTCAGACTCTTTTTGCCGGCCAGACAAAGCCTCTCATCGTACTCGCAGAACCTGAGTATAAGCCAGATGTTTCTGATGCCGGAACAATCCTTGAACAGGATCCACCTGCTGGAACAAAGATTTCTGAACCTGTTACTGTACAGCTTGTTGTAAGCCGTGGTCCAAACTACGAAAATACAAAGGCTCCATATCTTATTGGTCAGAGTGTTAATGACCTTCTTCAGATTATTACAAGAAGCAAGCTCGTATTTGATATTACTTCTCATAAGGCTGCTGGTGATGAAAAGCCTGGTACTGTTGTTGATCAGCAGGCATTTGACAGCGAGTTTGTTCCAAATTATACACGTGTAACACTTGAAATGGCATTGCCTTCTGGTGAATACAACGACAATATTTATGGAATCTATCAGGAGAAGGTTGCAGATTATCCATATCCTGTACCAATGAAGATTGAAGCTTATCCTGCAGAGGGCAACTCTTATACTCTGCTTAGCTTCAACCATCCGGGTGGAAATGTAACTGTGCCTTATGCAGTTCCAAAGGGAACAACTCTTGAACTTACAGTAGTAAATAAAGTTGTGTCTAAAAAGACAGTGAACTAAGGATAAATCATGAATCAACCGCTGATATGTATGACGCTTACAGGCAAGACTCTTGAAGAGAATCTTAAGCTTGTAAAAAAATACGAAAAGTATATTGATCTTGTTGAGCTTCGTGTTGATCATCTTAATGAAGATGAACAGTTAAATGCGCGTCGTTTTCCAGCGATGATCTATCAGCCTTGTATTCTTACAATCCGCCGCGATATTGACGGCGGTCAGTTTACAGGCGGTGACTTTGCACGTACAAATCTTTTTGCACGTGCCCTCGCTTTTGCAAATCCAGATAAATCAAAGAACTTTGCCTTTGTAGATTTCGAAGAAGATTTTCATATTCCAAGTATTCAGGATGCGGCCATGGCTTTTGGTGTTCGTATTATCCGAAGCTGCCACAGCATGAAAGAGCCTATTCTGAATATCCGTGAACGCTGCGATATAATGCGTAAAACCGGTTATGAAATTCCAAAGATTGCTTTTATGCCGCATTCTCTTTCTGATGTTCTTAATCTTCTGAAAGAAGGTGAGGCAATGACTCAGTACGAGCATATTCTTTGTGCAATGGGACCGGAAGGTTTTCCTTCTCGCGTTCTTGCAAGTCGTACTAATTCTTTCCTTACTTATGTTTCACCGGAAGAAGTAATCGAAAATACAAAAGCAATCGGTCATATTGATCCTGTTACAATTAATGAAATGTATCACTTCAAATCAATTAATCAGGAGACTGCACTTTACGGAATTGCAGGCTGGCCGCTCTTAAAAACTTCAAGCCCTGAGATTCACAACAAGGGATATGAAGAAAAGAAGATAAATGCAGTTTATATTCCATACCGCTCTCAATTAATTTCTGATACTTTGACTTTCTGTGAAGGTGCTGGCGTAAAAGGACTTTCTGTTACAATTCCTCATAAAGAATCTGTAATGTATTATATCAATGAGCAGTCTCCTGAGGTTGCTCAGATTGGCGCCTGCAATACTCTTGTAAGAAAGAATAATAAATGGCTTGGTTATAATACAGATGCTCCGGGCTTCCGAAGAGCTTTGGAAGAGTTCCTTGGTCCTGTAAAAATTAAACATAAGAAGGTTGCTGTAATTGGTGCCGGTGGTGCTGCAAAGGCAATTGTTTATGTTCTTAAGCAGATGGGCGCACGTGTTTGTATTTTCAACAGAACTGTAGAAGCCGCAATGCAGCTTGCAGATAAATATGGATTTAATTACTGTCAGCTTGATGCACACTGTGCTGCAAAGCTTGATGAGTATTCTAATCTTATTGTTCAGACTACTTCGGTTGGTATGAATTCTGAAGGTCCTTCTAATGCAGAAAATGACCCGATTTATTTTTATGATTTCCGTGGTAATGAACTTCTTTTTGATATTATATATGAACCGTCTACAACACCGGTTATGAGAAGGGCAGAACTTTCCGGCTGTCGTGTTTGTAACGGATATAAAATGCTTGAATATCAGGCTTATGAACAGTTTAAGCTGTTTACGGGCCGTAGTTATGAGTGAGGATAAAAATGTCTCTTTCACAGTCAGAACAGAAAACATTGGTTGCAAACACTGCCGTTGATACACTTATTGAAAAAGGTCTTATTTTCAGCGGCATGAAGATTGGTCTTGGTACTGGTTCAACAGCAATGCCTGCAGTAAAACGTCTTGCAGAACGTATTGCTGATGGTACCCTCAAGGATGTAAAAGCTGTAGTAACCAGCTTCCAGACACAGAATGCCTGCCAGGATTATGGTATTCCTGTTTATACAATGAATGATAAGGTAATCGGCGGACAACTTGACCTTGCAATTGATGGTGCTGATGAAGTTGATCCTGACTGTAACTGTATTAAAGGCGGTGGAGCTGCTCACGTTCGCGAAAAGATTGTTGAATATAACGCAAAGATTTTCGTTGTAATTGCAGACTCGTCTAAGTCTGTTCAGTCTATCGGAACTAAGTTCCCTGTTCCTGTTGAAATTATCGGTGATGCCCGTGTGCCTGTAATGAACGCTCTTGCTTCTCTTGGTGCAACTGCTGTTCTTCGTGAAGGTGTGCGCAAGGCTGGTCCAGTTATTACAGATAACGGAAATCAGATTCTTGACTGTACCTGGAAAGAACCAATTAATGTTCCTGAAATGGAAGCAAAAATCAATTCAATTGTCGGTGTAGTAGAAACTGGTCTCTTTACTCAGAATAAACCGATTGTATTCATTTCAAAAGAAGATGGTTCTGTAGAAATCAGAAACCTTAAATAAACGGAAATGTCCAGCGAATGTTTCCACCGTTCCCGCAGGAATCTGCACGTCATTACTGTCAGAAGCTCATCTCGCTTATAGAAAAGGGGGAGGTTGAGCTTGTTCAGTGCGGAAGACTTAGTGAGGAACGGAAAGGTCAGGGCGTTATGATTGGCGCTCTGGTCTGCTGGGAGAAAACTGAAAACACAGGTCGCCGTGTTGTTTTATATGCTGTAAGTGGAAACAATAAACAGCTGAAAATTACACGGCCATCTTATAATTCTTTCGTTGAAAAATCTATTTTTGTTCCTTCAATCGTTTCATCAGATAAAATTGATTCAGCCCTCGAAGAAAATGATCTTGAAATTCACAAACTTACAGAACAGATAAACAAACTAACGTTAGTTAATAAAACTTCAGAAGAGCGAAAACAATTAATAAATCAGAGAACCCGACTAACTGACGAATCTCTGAAAAAAGTATTTAGCTTATATAAATTCAAACAGTATGACGGTAAATCAATTTCTCTTAATAAGATTATTGCGCAGCACGGAAATCATCTGCCGCCAACTGGAACAGGCGATTGTTGTGCTCCAAAGCTTTTAAGTTATGCTTTTGCTCATGGTCTGGAACCCGTAAGTATGGATGAAGTTTATTACGGTCGTGATACGAAAAATAAACAGAATGGAGTTTCCTATCCGCCGTGCGACGAAAGATGCGGTTTTATACTTCCTTCAATATTGGGACTGGAAATTCTTTATCGTGATAATGATATTGTAGTTGTAAATAAACCAAGCGGGCTTCTGTCTGTACCTGGAAAAGGCGAAGAAAAACAGGATTGTGTTGAAGCACGTGTTTGCCGGCTTTTTCCAGAAGCTCCAAAACAATGTGCCGTACACAGACTTGATATGGAAACATCGGGCATTTTAATTTGTGCACTTAATGCTGAAGCTCACAGAAAATTAAACGAACAGTTTGCTTCCGGCCTTATTCATAAAAAATACATAGCTCTTCTTGATGGAGTTTTACACGGAAAACCGGAAGGAAGAACCGAACTTCCATTCCGCCTGGATCCAGATAACCGTCCACATCAGATTTACGACAAAGTAAACGGCAAACTCGGAATTACTGAGTGGAGAAAGATTGGTGTAGAGCAGGTAAACTCCCCGGTCACTGAGCGGAGTCGAAGTGACAGTCCGCGAAAGTTTACACGCATCGAATTCTCTCCGCTCACCGGCCGCACCCACCAGCTCCGTCTTGCCGCCAGCTGTCCCGTAGAACTTGGCGGTCTTGGTATTCCAATCGCAGGTGACTCTCTGTATGGAACCTGCAAAAAAGGCGAACGTCTCATGCTGCATGCTAAAGAAATCACCTTAAGACAACCCGTAAGCGGCGAACTTATTCATATAATCTGCGAGCCACCATTTTAATCACATTAGAAAAAGATAAAAATCTTGTTATGGTAATATAACCAGAATCGTGTTATTATTAATTATGATTATATTTGATTTTGATGGAACTCTAGCAGATACCATTTCACTTGGTCTTTCAATAATTAATGATTATGCAGATCATTTTAAGTATTCAAAAATTAAAAGAGAAGAACATGAAGATTTTTCTGCAATAGAAGTTGTACAGAATATCGGAATTAAGATGTGGAAATTTCCGTACCTTGTATGGCTCTTAAGGAAAAAGATTTATGAGCGATCTGCTGAAATCCAAATCTTTCCCGGAGTAAAAGAGATTCTTGATGATTTAAGAAACTCTGGTTTTAAGCTTGGTATTATCACATCAAATTCAGAAGATAATGTTACTGATTTCTTAAAACGAAATTCATTAGAGTCTTATTTTTCTTATGTGAAAACCGGAGTACCAACATTTGGAAAAAGACATGCTCTCGTAAAAGCAAAAAAACAGTTGAAGCAGGACTTTGTTTATGTAGGAGATGAAATCCGTGATATTGAAGCCTGCAGACACGCTCAGATTCCCGTTGTTTCCATAACCTGGGGATTAAACTCTGCTGCATCTCTGGAAAAAATGAATCCTGGAATGGTGGCAAAAGATTCAACAGAAGCATTAAGCCTTATTCATAAAACTGCAGAGCAGTATTTAAAAAATAATTAATAAACAGGAGTTATAAATGAAAAAGAATTTTGGTAAACAGACTTATATGTATCCTATGCCGGTATTAATCATTGCTACTTATGATGAAAATGGAAATCCGGATGCAATGAATGCTGCATGGGGCGGAATCCACGATACAAATCAGATTGGAATCTGTCTCGATAAAAGTCATAAAACAACAAAGAATATTGCTGCACGTAAAGCCTTTACTGTAAGTATGGCAGATGCCGCTCATGTAAAGGAATGTGATTATTTTGGAATTGTAAGCGGAAATACAGAGCCAGATAAAATCAAGAAAGCAGGCTTTACAGTAACTAAATCAGAGTTTGTAGATGCTCCTGTACTCAATGAACTTCCAATGGTGCTGGAATGTGAACTTGTTCAGATGAGTGATGACAGCGATTATATTGTTGGTAATATTATTAATGTTTCTGCAGATGAATCAGTTCTTACAGATGGTAAAATTGATGCTGCAAAATTAAAGCCTATCTGCTACGACCCGGTTGCACATAATTATAATGTACTTGGAGAAGTAGTAGGAAAGGCTTTTTCAGACGGTAAAGAACTTAAATAATTATTTATTACGCAAAGCTTTGTACAGACTGATAAGTGCGAGTGAAATCAGAAGGCCGCCAATGATATCTGTAAACCAGTGAACTCCACTTAAAAGTCTGCAGACAACTGTCACCCACATAAATATAATTAAACATATTTTTTCAAGTGTTGAAGCTTTTGGATTCTTTATATATTTTCCGGCAAGTGGAATTGCAGTTCCAAAGACTGTAAGAATCAGCATTGTGTGAGTGGAAGGGTAGGAAGCTTCAAGTCCTTCATCAGTAATTATTGGACGGTAATTTATTGCAAGCTTTTCAAAAAGTACATAAAGAATAATTACAATTGCGTAAATAATTCCAACCATAAGGATTTCTCTATCAACCTTAAATAAACTTTTACGCTTAATAAGCTGGATAAATCCATCTATAGCATAACGGGCAGCTGTTGCAATGGCAACTATTCCTAAACATTGAGTGAGTCTATAACAGAAATCATTTGTCCCCAAAAGCTGGAATACAGCTGTGTTCAGATTTGCAAAACCAATCAGTGAGGCTTCAGCACCCACTGGCTGAACATCAACAAACTTTACAAGCACTGTAAAAATAATAAAACAGATGCCCCAGAAAATTGCGCTGCAATACTTTTTCATAATAATCTCCTACTCAGGCTTTTACACCAATCTGTTCACCCATTTTAACAGGAGTTTCAATTCCTGCTATTGAGTTTGATAATATTTCATCCTTAATTTTTGCAGAATCTTTTTTCAGTAAAACAATGATAGTTGATCCACCGTATTCAAAAAAGCCTTTTTCTTTTCCGCGTACAGCAGTGCCTTCGCCTTCCAGATTGACTATTCTGCCAACGAGCATTGCACCAACTTCCATCTGAACAAGTTTTCCAAAAACAGGATTTTCTATTACTGTATACTCACGACAGTTTTCTGTAAAGACCGGCAGAGTCTCAAGTGCAATTGGACGCACGGTGTGAAGAACTCCGGGAATAAAAATATTGACACCTTTTTTTCCAGAATCAACATAGGCATATCTGTGATAGTGATTTACACAAAGACGGAATACAAGACACAGTCCGTCCTCATATTCTGAAGCAAGTTGAGCATCTTGTAAAAGACGTTCAACTGTATATACAGACTGCTTCACGGGAATTACAGTATCTTTTTGAATATTCCAGACAGAAAGAAGACCGTCGCACGGTGCGCAAAGATGTTCTGGTTCCGTGTCAAAAACACGTTTGCCAGCTTTAATTTTTCTTCTGAAAAACTCGTTAAAGGATTTGATGCCTTCTAATTCATAGTCATCCAGAACAATATTATTTTTACGGGCAAAGCTGTTAATCAAAAAGGAAGAAAGGCGGGAGTCAAGGAAGACTCCGCTAAGCTTAGAAACAGCTCGTGTACTAAGCAGTTTAAGAAAGAGTCTTCCGCAGACTGTTTTATATAAAAAGGTAAGAGAATCCATTTATTGACGTTTCATTACAATAAAAACAAATCCCAGAATGAGTGCTTCAATTGTACCGATTGCAATCATAATCAGAACACCCTTTGTTGTAGGCTTTTTAATTCTGATATCAGCAACAAAAAGATAGCCTACAATAAACAGGAAAAGGAAATATAAAAGAGTCAAATCTGCACTGCAGAAAATATGAATCAAAAGAATTGTAGGGAATACCAGAGCCGCACTTGTTACAGGAAGTCCGACATAAGTTTTATTTACTCCGCCACCTTCTGTCTTCTGACGTTCTTCTTCAAGCACATTAAAATATGCAAGGCGAATCATTGCCGCAAGAGAGTAGAATACAGCGATAATTGTAAGAATAACCTTTATGACAGTAGACTTATCTTCAAGATGCAGGAACTTAAATTGTGGGAAAATTGAAAATTCGATGCTGCTTCTAAGCATTGCAATTCCGATACAAGCAGGAAGAACACCAAAGGCTACAAGATCAGAAAGAGAGTCAATCTGAATGCCAAACTGCTTCATCTGTTCTGTACGGTTCTTCTTTGTTCGTGCAACCTTTCCATCAAATGCATCGCAAAGTCCGCAGAACATAAGAAAGAACATTCCAAGATATGGATGTCCAATGTCATTAAGACAAAGCATAATTCCGCTTGTTGCAGAAAGAAGTGAAAGGTAGGTTAGAACTACAGTGTAATCATAAAATCCAATCATTTTAATTCCTCATTTCTTCGGTGATAACGGATAATTATATATCCAAATAGTACAGTAATAATACTGATAATGCTACATGTATAGAAAGAAATACCACGACTTAAAATTGCAAGTGAATAGGCAGCTTCATCACTAAGAAGCATTGTGTATCCAATGTACATAAGGAACTCAGAAATTCCTACAGCACCCGGAACAGGGATAAAGTTTGAACCCATTACAACATAAGTCTGGATTGCAAATACTCGAAGTCCGTCGCCAATATTTCCGTGAATTGCAAAATAACAGAAAACCGTAACAAGAATCTGAGAGGCTCTCTGTAAAAGATTCAGAAAATAAGTTTTGATAAGCAGCTTCTTTTTTCCGGCAAGAGTAACCACACATTCATTGTAGTTTTCAATTACAGTATCAAGTCTTGAATGAAGTTTATCTGCGGCGGTCTTCATATGAAGTTTTCTTAAAATTGAAATTATTATATTTGCAGTCTTAATAAGAATACTCTGTTTTTTCAAAAGAATGATGAAGAAGATGGACATCAAAATCATCATTGCAATGCCAATCAAAATCAGAATTTTACCTGGCAGTTCAAAACTCATAAATACGCCTGGAAAACAGATTAAGGAAAGAATACTCAGCGTAAAGATTGCCAATGTGTACATTGTAAGATTTAAGATTAATGAGACTGTAACGGCAACTCCAGAGATTCCATCTTTGTGCATAAAATATGCGCTTGCAGGCTGGCCGCCGGTTGCAGAAGGTGTGATGGAAGAAAAGTAAATGTCTGCGGCGGCGTAGAGAAAGCCTCTTCGTTTTTTAGCAGGGTATCCCAGAGTACGTAGAATCAGAACAAGTGAACGACCTTCAAAGAAGATAAATCCAAACATGCACAGTGCGGCAGGAACAAGCCAGATAGGAGAGGCTTCTTCAATATCCTGCCAGAGTTCGGAGAGAGAAAGTCCACTATTGTAGAAGAGGGCATAGATTGTCAGTACAGAAAGACAAAATGTAATGACTGCCCACAGAATTTTCTTCTTCATAAATGAATTGTTATAATATCATATTATGAAGAAGGTGTGAACTATTCTGTTAAAAAAGCTATATCGATGAAAAATGCTATACCTTGAACTTCTCTACAGATTCACCAAGGAGACCAAGGTTTTCGGTATTCTGATGTGTAAGGTCATTAACATTGTTAATAGCCTTGTTGATAGTTTCAATACCGATAGCCATTTCTTCAATACTAGCAGTCATTTCGTCAGTGATGCGGCTAAGGCTCTCCATCTTTTCTGTAGCAGAGTCAGTTTCCATCTGCATTACATCACCACCGTCTTTAACGTGTGCTGTAATATCATTAATCTGACGCATTGCAGTAAGAATCTGAGTACCACCTTCACTCTGTTCCTGCATAGCATTAAGAATTGTTGTTTCCTGTTCAGAAACCTTCTGAGTAAAGTCAAAGATCTGATTAAAGATTTCCTGCATCTGTCTTGTAGACTCAGTAACAACATTGATGGTTTCAATAACTTCCTTAAGGTTAGTTGTAATCTTCTTACCCTGATTGTTAGAATCTTCGGCAAGCTTACGGATTTCATCTGCAACGACACTGAATCCCTTACCTAAGTCACCGGCATGGGCAGCCTCAATTGCGGCATTCATCGCAAGAAGGTTAGTTTGACTCGCGATGTTCTGAATAACTTTACTGGCATCAAGAAGAATCTTAGACTGTTCCTGAATCTTAACAGTTGCCTGTACAGTGCTTTCAATACTTGTACGGCCGGCATTAGAAGAATTTTCAAGTTCAGTAATAGTTCCGCTGTTTTTATTAAGAATGTTGGTTACCGAATTGATGTTAGCAACCATTTCTTCAACGGCAGAAGAAGATTCAATAACGCTTGAACTCTGAGACTGAATTGTAGAAATTAAATCTGTAACGCTGGTCTGAATCTTCTGCATAGAAGTTGCAGCATCTACTACGTTTTCACTCTGTAACTTAACACGGCGGTTTACACTTTCAATGTTAGAGGTAATTTCGTTTGCAGAAGCTGCAGTTTCAGTCATGTTGTCGCCAAGCTCGCGTCCATCTACACTCATGCGGTCCGTAATATCTTTTACCTGCTTAATCGAATCCTGAATCTTTTCGATTGTCTGATTAAAGAAGGTATACATCTGACCAAGTTCGTTGTTGGTGTGAATCTTCATGCGGACTGTTAAGTCTCCGTCACCCTGAGCAATGTTCTTCATTGCAACAACACCCTTGTACATTTCTTTAGAAACTTTTCGGATGATGAAGTAAGTAAGGAGGATAACGATTATAAGAGTGATCGCAAAAAGTACAGAAACAAAGAATGTGATTGTTGAGACTATAGAGAATACTTCTTTTTCCGGAACGTTTACACCCAGGAACCAGACTTCGTCAGCACCATCTACAGTAAGAGGCTGATAAAGTTTAATGATAGAAGTTCCATTTTCATTTTTCTTAAAATCAAAAGGCTCAAGAGTCTTAGTTGCATTTGCAAAAAGATTTGAAGTTTTTGGATTAACGAAATCTTCGCAAACTTCACCTTCGTTTTCAGAGTTTTTAGTTACCGCTGTAAGACCTGTATGAGCAATCAAAGAAAGATAACCAGATTGATAAACCTCTGCTGTTTTTAGAATTGTTGAAAGTGTACTCAGTGACATATCAACACCAAGCATACCGACAATTTCATTTTTCTTGTTATGAATAGGGAAGGCAACACCACAAACCCACATCATCTGGCCGCCAACTTCGTATGGATTCGGCTGAATCAGAATACCGCGGTTTGCTTTCATAGGCTCTTCGTACCAGAAACTGCCTTCATAATCTGTTAAGGCAATACAACTGATTTCCTTACCATCATTAGTCCAGTAAGGAATAAGCCGTCCTGTTTCATCATAAGTTTCATCATAATTAGCAAATTCTGCGTCACGCCCATCGAGCATATTTGCCTTAAAAACACAGTAAGAATCGATAAGCCCCGGATTTAATTCAAGAGTGTGCTTAAGAAGATTGTTAATGTAATCTCTTCGTTCGTCTTCAGGAATGTCTTCATAACCTTCGATAGAAGCCTGAAGAGTTTTTGCAATATTAAATTCTGAAACAAGAATTTTTGCTGCGCTTTCACTATATTTTGCAGCCGATGCTTCAAGATATTTTGAAGAAAGATCTGAAAGGGCATCCTGAATAGTTTTGGTGATTGCAAGAGAACAGATAGTTAAGAGGATAAACAATACACAACCAATAGGAATGGAAAGCTGGCGTCGAACACTTTTATTAATGAAATTAAGACCTGCCATATAAACTCCCATAAAAAGTCAACGAACAAGTCGACTTTCTAAAATACTTAATTCATGGCAGTCAAAGCTTCTTCTGCAAGTGACATTGGTTTGTATTTGCCAATCATCTTTTGTGCATCAAAATCTTTTTTGTCGCTGAGCATTGCCCAGACGATTTCTGCCATCTTTCTTGCAGCGGCTACAATTGATTTTCCGCTGCCTTTATTTGTTTTCATATATTCATAACGCTGCATCATTCTCCAGTTTGAAGTATCTTTGCAACGACGAATTCCCAACACTAACTGTACAAAACAGGTTCTCAATTCTTGAGGGCCGCGTTTTGTAATCTTTCCATGATGAATGGTCTCATTCGAATCCTGTACCCAGGGAACAAGTCCACAGAAGGCCGCATATTTCTTTGCTGTCGCAAATCTTGATATGTCTTCTGTATAAGCTCTGATTGTCCATGCCGTGATTTTTCCACAGCCACGGATTGTCAGAAGCCGGTTTACCATCTCATCGTCTTTTGTCAGTTCAACCAGCTGTTTTTCAATTATCTTTACGCTTTCTTCAATTCGTTCTATAATTTCAAACATCAGTTTTACTGATTGTGCTTCGAGCACGTAGTCGTTATTCGACTCAAGGGTGTCCAGAATTCTCTGGCGCCCTTTTTTACTTTGCAGGCTTCTAAGCTCGTCAGAAAGCCCTAAACTCACAAGTAATGCGTGAATTTCGTTCTTCTGACCGACAGTTGAACGTACAAGTCTTTCTCTTGATTTCAACAAACGTCTGATATTCTCTGTCTCTTTTCCACAAAGATAGCTTTCTGGAAGCATATCCTTTGAAAGAAATTCTGAAATCGTTGAAGCATCATGCTTATCAGTTTTCTTGGTAGACTCGTTGATTACCTTGAACTTCAGGGTGTTGATGACAGTGACTTCAGCACCAGCCTTCTCAACCTGATTCTTGAAGTATCTCGTATTCCCTGTAGACTCAACTCCAACTTTTACATCAGCACCAGTCGCTTTGTATCTGCTTATTCTCGCAAGAAACTCTGCATACCCGTCTGGTGATGTCGGATACTGTTTAATCTGATCTAGAGATTCAGATTCTTCTTCGGTACGCACATGAACAGTAAACTGTGTTTTGTGCAAATCAACGCCAATAAAAAATGTCATGATGACCTCCGTCTGATTCTATCGCGGAAAGTCTAATCGGTAGTGTGTTCCAATCTCCCATTCAGTCTCAATGGACTATAGTATGATGCGGCAAAAGCTCTTCATTCTCCTTGACAAGGATCTTAGTCCTTAGCATATATGACGAACAGATGCCTGGGTTCCGCTGAATCACTTCAGCGTATCACATTACCGCTTGTTCGTTTACCTTTTTATCATGCCTCCTTGCCGTCATTGTATATCTAGTGTAGGGGTGGATTTTGCAGTTGTCAAACTAATTTTTTTTATTAGATTGACAACAATAAAATCGTATGCGATATATAAATATATGGTACTTTATTTTTCTGCTACTGGTAATACAGAATATGCTGCAAAAGAAATTGCAAAAATTGTTGGTGATGAAAGTCTAAATCTTCTTCAGAAAATCCGGACTTCAGATTATTCAGAAATTCATTCTGAAAAGCCCTTTGTAATCTGCGCTCCAATTTATGTCTGCGAGATGCCATATTTTATGAGCCGGTTTTTGAAACGTGTAAAACTTACAGGGGCCCGCGAAGTTTATTTTGTCTTTACAAGCGGAGGCTACAGCGGTTGTGCCAGTGTGCTTGCCCATTCCTTGTGTCGTAAAAATTGTACCTTTTGTTCCTGTCTGGATTAAACTGAAACTTACAACAAAAGCCTTTTATGTAAAAGATTCATGTCTGGGCTGTGGAAAATGCGCTAAAGTGTGCCCGTTAAACAATATTAATATAGTAGAAAACAAACCCGAATGGGGAAAAAAATGTACCCACTGCATGGCCTGCATCTGTAACTGCCCGAAAGACAGTATAGAATACGGCACTATTACAGTGGGTAAAGAAAGATATCTATTTAAGAAGTTTATTTAACAAATTCTTTCTTAAGGAACTCAAGGTCGAGTTCTGGGTAGAGTACGTGTGCACCGAGGAGCTTGTTTACGCGCTCGCGTGCTGCAGCAACTGTATCATCGCTGATTTCGATTTTACCCTTAGCTGGCTTTCCTTCTTTTGTTACGCCAGGCTTTGTGTTCTTAAGAACGAAGTCGATGATGTCAGCAACTTCTTTCATATCTGCTTCATTCATACCAAGAGTTGTGAGACCAGGTGTACCGATACGGATACCAGATGTCCACCAGGC
>JAEEGJ010014862.1_pt1 | contig 18329 bp, 17 predicted proteins | sample 8958761 | NCBI WGS metagenome assembly JAEEGJ01 (sample SAMN16246546, study PRJNA631951) | gut metagenome | biome: gut microbiome; feature: rumen; material: RS-attached | host: Bos | place: Iran: Karaj | collected 2018-10
TATCGCTTTTCATCAGCAATCAGAAAGGCTGTGGGAAACTGTTACTACAGGCAATGATGGAGGAGTTCCAGTGCAGAAGCCTAAGACATCTTTACCTTTGGACCGACACCAGTTGCACCCACGAATATTACCCACAACATGGTTTCACACTGGTAAGTCAGTTCCTCAGCGAGGTCTATGACTCCTATGCTCCTGGCTACACCACATATATCTATAAGAAAGACATATCATCTGAGAGCAAATGAAAGAATGGCTGTTTCTGATAGGTGCCATTGTCTTAGAGACATTCTTTGTGTTTAAGCAAGTACCCGATTTACCAGCCTATATCGGTATTGCGCTGATTATGGCAGGCGTTATCGTAATCAACCTGTTCTCAAAGATGGAAGTGCATTAAGATAAATCGGAATTTATGGAGATAAAAAACAGACCCAATCCTAATGAGGCTTTTCCGAATCCGAAGATTCCAAGCCTCTGCTTCATCAAGAACGTGGTGAAGAACCCGCGTATCATCATCGGTGATTACACCTATTACGATGATGTGGATGGTGCTGACCAATTCGAGAAGCATGTCACTCATTTCTACGACTTCATAGGTGACCAACTGATTATTGGTAAGTTCTGCGCTATTGCCAAGGGTGTGGAATTTGTCATGAATGGAGCCAATCATAGGATGGACGGCGTGACTACTTATCCGTTTTATGTCATTGGTGGTGATTGGGGAAGTGCCATTGCTCCTGTGAAAGATGAATTGCCTCTGAAGGGCGATACCGTTGTGGGCAATGATGTATGGATTGGTCAGAATGTAACCATTATGCCAGGCGTTCATATTGGCGATGGAGCCATTATCGGAACGAACTCTGTGGTAGCCTCAGATATTCCACCTTACGCTGTTGCGGTAGGGAATCCCTGTCGAGTTACCAGAATGCGTTTTGACGACGAATTTATCGCCTATCTGCTGCAACTGAAATGGTGGGATTGGGACATAGAGAAAATTGAGGCAAATTTTGAAGCCTTGTCAAGTGGTGATTTGTCGTTAATAAAGAAAATTGACAATTAAATTCCAATTTAGCAAAATCATAGAATGAAATTGAAGAAACGCAAAATCAAATATTCAGCAATATTCTTTCTTTGTTGGTTTGCCGTTTTAGTCTTTCTGGTTGATGGAGTCCTGAAATTCCAGACACTGGTTGACTATTTCGGTTCATACGCATTGGTAGAAATAAGCCTGTTGCTATTGGTTATTCTACCTACATGGGCTGTTTACAAATTAACAAAAGAACGATAAATCGGAATTTACATGTCCAAAGACAAGTATTTCATAGCAATATTTTGGGCAATACTTGCTGCCGCTTTGTATGCCATCAGTACACCTGTTTCGAAGGTGATGCTCCAGACCGTTGCACCGACAATGGTGGCAGCATTTTTGTATCTTGGCGCAGGCATCGGCATGGGAGCCATGATGATTGTACGTTGCGGAAGGCACAGAACGACTGAGGAACGGCTGCACAGATGTGATATACCATACGCTGTGGCTATGATAGTACTTGACATTGCGGCACCTATCTTGATGATGTATGGCTTGAAAACTTGTTCAGCATCCAACACTTCGTTGCTCAACAATTTTGAGATTGTAGCTACGGCACTTATCGCGCTCTTTTTCTTTGGTGAAAGCGTGAAACGAAAGCTTTGGATAGCTATTACGCTGGTAACTATCGCCAGCATACTGCTTTCATTAGAAGACGGCAACATGTCAGAAGCTTTAACCTTCTCACAAGGCTCGCTGCTTGTGCTTGGTGCCACCATCTGTTGGGGGGTGGAGAACAATTGCACACGTCAGATAGCCGACCGTGACCCGATGGAGATAGTAACTGTCAAAGGCTTTGGTTCTGGATTGGGCGCATTGCTCATAGCAGTCTGTGTAGGTAGTGAGTTCCCTACATTCCTGCACATCGCCATCATCCTGTTGCTGGGTTATGTGGCATACGGCTTGAGTATATACTTCTACACGTATGCCCAGCGAACCATAGGAGCAGCAAAGACCAGTACCTACTATGCTCTGGCTCCATTCTTTGGTGCTCTCTTATCAATCATAATGTTAGGTGAGCCTGTCACTATGATATTCATTATTGCCTCAATCATCATGGTTGTTGGCTGTTGGATTGCAGCGAAGTAAATTCCAATTTAGCGAAAAACGTGAAAAAGACATTAAAAGCATAAATCGGGATTTTAGTTGGTTAGCGTATATTTTAAATGTAATGTTGAAATTTACACATCTGTTCAAGAATTATTATTTAGGGGTATCTGTTATTGGAATTATAGCTTTTATGATTCAGGAAATCCCATATATTGTTATGCCATTGGTTAAACCTGTCCATAATCCTATCATGAACATGCAAAATGAAATCGAATGGTTAGTAACAATTCAAAATATACTTGGTGTGTTGACTATGGCTTTGTTAATGCTGATTGTCCGGGATGATGTTGGTCTCTTTTCATTAAAAACAACAAAAGAAAAAAACTTTTTCGCATTAACAGTCTTAATGTTATTGATTAATTTTATAGGGTGGACAGCCTACTATTTGGGGTATCAATATGGATGGTTGATAGTGATTAGTCAGTTTATGGCTGTTCCGCTATATTATTTATTCTATGGAGTCTGGAAAAGCAATTATCCGATGGTCGGAATGGCTGCGTTGTTTCTCATTTTTCACACAATAAATGGATTTATGAATTTTGTAACTCAATAAATTCCAATTTAGCGAGAATCAGGAAAAGACATAATCCCAGAAAACTGTCGATAACAGGTAACGGGTAACAATAAGAAAATTAGTGTAAGCTGCTGCCAATATTTATTATTTCTATATATAATAAGGTATATAAACTCCTTAGAATAATTCAGTAAAATTTGGCCATGCACTAAAATCCTTATTGTTACCCGTTACCCGTTACTGGTCGGGATTTTGCTTGCTTGTTGAGCGAGGTTTAGATCTTGTTTATGGCTGTCTAATATAAAGATAATGAGACTGTTATGCGTAAGTAGTAGGGTGGGGTATAGGCAGCTGATAGTCTCAATAGCATAACAATAAGCATTAATTTATGGCTGATTCACCTTGTTCTGTATGCTTGAAAAACGATGTAAAACCTGAAAATCATTCTAAAAACATCCATCAAACTTAATACGGGCTTCAATGAGATTCTGCAAGAGTTTTCAACTCCCTCCGATGTAGTTCCGTTTCAGGTCCGTTATAAGTCCGTTGTAAGTCCGTTGATGCTCCATCGATGGGAGCGAACCTGAAGCGAAGGCAGAACGAAAGCATAGCTAAGGCAGAACGAAAAAACACGGCATTTCTAACCGTGCAGTAACGAGTAACGGGTAACAATAAGGATTTTAGTGTTAGCGTACCTCATTTCAGACATAGTATCTCTGTCTGGATATGCTCTGTTGGGTAGGACTATGTGTCTTATACTAAATGCAAAAGTTACGAAAAAAAATCATATTTTGAGCAGTAGAAGTTGAAAAAGAGAACAAAGTGTGCTCAAATTATGCATTTTTGGCAGTTGATGGCATAAAAAAACGAAGATTTTTTGTATATTTGCAGACATAATCCGAAAGGTGTGCAAAGACATATTGCTCAATAGCCTCTTGATTCACCGTCGCGAGAAAAAAGCAGGCATTTATTGTTGGGTCAGCCCCTACAAAAGTGGTTTATGTTGAACCGGGAGTCGTATGGCGAAAGTCGGTGCCTCTTTCGTTGAAATTAAGTAAACAAAAGAACTATATACAACGATGAAAGAAAAAATATTATCAGTTTTGATCGTTCTGCTGACAGGTTCGGCAGCAGTTGCGCAAAACATGAGTCAATTCAAGCTACTTAGTGATTCTGCATATCAGACCAACACGATGTACCAGTCAAGTAACAAGTATCAGAAAGACGCCATGATCTTTATGGATTTTGTGGCGGACACGCATCCATATTACGTTAAGCCTGAACGCCGTACGGAATGGTATGCCAAGAAGGCCGCTATTCTTGAGCAATGCAAGAATATTGAGTCTGACGAGACCTTTGTCGATGCTCTGATTTCCGTGTTAGGCTCCCTCCACGACAAGCATACCGACATTTATACGGTGCAACGCATGCAGGCGCTCCAAAAGGCAACGAACGAGCAAGGGACTGCAAATGATGCAGAAAAAGTCGATATGTCGCAAGTGATGAGTCCGCACAACTCGTTCTACGATTATAAGTTCTTTCCAGAAGAGAGTATCTGTTATCTGCAGTTTAACAAGTGCTCGAATGCGCCCGACTATCCTTTCGACAGGTTCCTGGACGACATGTTCGCCAAAATGAAGGAAAACCACATCAAAACGCTTGTTGTGGATGCGCAATACAATGGCGGTGGCAACAGCCAGCTTTGCAGTCAGTTGCTAACATACCTCTATCCTGCCGACAAGTTGAAGCACCTCAAAACCAACGTGCGTTTCTCCGACCTCTTTGCGACTATTTATCCAGAGAGTGCCCAAATGAAGAAGGACTGGGAGAATGACGGACATAAGGACGAACTGTACCAGATACCCTCCCCAAAGATACCTGACGACTATCAACAGCCAACGCTCTACGAAGGACAGGTGGTATTTGTTATGGGGGCAAAGACTTACAGTAGTGCCGGCATACTGATGACGCTTGCTCGCGACAACCACATCGGAACCATAATAGGCACCAACTCCATCTTCTCGCCGTCCCACTATGGAGAGATTCTGCCATATAGACTGCCAAACACAGACGTTCTTGGCACCATCTCGTGTAAGTTCTTCGAACGTCCCGATTCGGCAAGCGTCGATGAAACTTTCCTCAAACCCGACTACGAAGTTGACCTCAGGGACAAAGCTGCCGCCTGGCAGTTTATCGTCAATCACTTCTCCGTTCCATCAAAAACAAACAACAAATAATGGAAACGATCAAAATTTCTCACTCTCTTTGGCGTATGTTACTCTTGACCTTTACGTCTCTGGTCTTTGTGGTAGGCGGCGTTTTTATGCTTGAGAATACGAATGATAGTTTTCATGTAGTAGTTGCTTGGTTGTGTATCGTGTTCTTCGGTTTATGCGGTCTGTATATGCTTTATTCTATGCTGAAAGAGAGGCTGACGGGCAAGCCGTTCATGACGATTACCGATGAGGGTATCATAATAGAGAACGCGAAGCAGAAGGTCATCCGTTTTGCCGACGTGGAGTCTTTTGAGGTGATGGAAATGAGTAATCAGCAATTTATAGCTGTTCACTACAAGTCCGGCGTGGAGCAGCAGAAACTGGACGAGGCAGGTGCTCTTGGCCGCAGTATCCGCAATCTGAACCGCAATCTGGTGAATGCGCAGGAGACTTTTTCTACCGTAGGTACAGACATGAAGGCTGAGGTTCTGTGTGAATTGTTGAACGAGCGTCTTGGATATTCTATAAAAGGAAGTAATCCTTAAGAAATTAAGTAGCATTTCACATCATTCAAAGAATGATTCGGCTGTTACCACATCTTGGAAGATGTATGAGTGGGAGTTATGGCAAACAAGTAAGTATGGCTATTTGGGAATAAACGATAGAATGTTGATAATAAATCAAATACGAGGCGAGGACTTGTAAAACAAGTTCTTGCCTCGTTTCTTTTTTCAATAACTATTTCAGAAAGCTTTGAAATAGGCTGATTCTCCCAATAAAGCAGGTCCGTAGTAACTCCGTTGTAAGTCCGATGTAACTCCCATCATCCTATAGTTATATTATAGGCGAAATAGCAGAGGCGTAACGGAGGAGAAGCGAAGGAGAAGCGAAGGAAGAGCGATAGTGGGGTAGTGAAGGCTAAGATAATCTACAGCCTGTGTTTTGGGATATTTGTCTTTTTTGTAGATGTTTCTTCTTAATTTGTTTGGAGAAGTCGGATAGATTGTGTATCTTTGCGCTCGGCAAATCTTAAAAGATCGTGCGCCAGCCTTTGGGGCAGACACGCACTTTTGCCTTCGCACGAATAATATTTGCGCCCAGCAAAGATGCGATTTTGCATTCTACAATTAAAACCTAAAAATAATATATACTTTTTTGATTCTTATGAAGAAAATATTTCTTTTGGCAGCAATGCTGTCAATGACATTGTTTTCAAAGGCTCAACAAGGTCCTGTGCTTCAGATAGAAGGAGGACAGATTCAAGGTGTTACAGCCGATGACCATCCAGATGTATATGTCTATCGTGGAATACCTTATGCTGCTCCTCCTATCGGTGATTTGCGTTGGAAAGCTCCACAGCCAGTTATTCCTTGGAAGGGCGTAAAGGTGTGTGATACTTTTGGTCATCCGTCATATCAGGCTGTTCACTATCCTGGCGGCTATACAACAGAGTGGGGGTATGGTAAGGAAGCACCATATAGCGAGGATTGTCTCTATCTTAATGTCTGGACAAAGGCTCCGGGCGATGTAAACAAGAAACTCCCTGTGGCATTGTGGATTCATGGTGGTGGCTATCGTGAGGGATGGGGCACCGAACCTGAATTTGACGGTCAGGAATGGGGCAATAAGGATGTTGTCCTCGTATCAATAAACTATCGTCTTGGTGTATTCGGATTCCTTTGCCATCCAGAACTCTCAAAGGAGAATCCAAAGGGCGTATCAGGCAACTATGGTATTCTTGACCAGATAGAATCCCTCAAATGGATAAAGAAGAATATCGCTCAGTTTGGTGGCGATCCAAATAATGTCACTATCTTCGGACAGAGTGCCGGTGCAGGTAGTGTACGTACGCTTTGTGAGTCTCCTTTGGCACGCGGTCTCTTCCACAAGGCTGTTATCATGAGTGGTAATGGTATTTCTCTACCTTCAAAGGATGGTGTAAAGCCACGTCCTGCAGGTCCTTTTGCTCCAGTAACACTTGAGCAGGCTGAGGCTATGACAAAGAAGATGATGGATTGGGCTGGTCTTACAGACCTTACAAAGATGCGTAGGGCTTCAACAGAGACAATATATGCTCTCAGCACCCTTTATGGAAATGTGACTGGTGAGCGTGCATTCCTCCCACTCATGCCAATCGTAGAGGGATATGTATGCACAAAGAGCTTTGACGATGCTGTTCGCGAAGGAACTGTTGCTGATGTGCCTTATATGATTGGTTACACTCAGCATGACATGGGAGATATGAGCGAGGGTATTGCTGAATTCTGTCGTGTACGTGAGAGCAAGGGTGGTAAGGCCTGGGCATACGAATTTGCCCGTCCTCTTCCTGATGATGGCTCACACCCAGAGGTAACATCTCGTCTGAAGGGTGCATTCCATTCTTCTGACCTTTGGTTCGTATTCAAGTCTTTGAAGCATTGCTGGCGTCCTTGGACAAAGGGCGACTGGGATTTGTCAGAAAAGATGCTCACAGCATGGACCAATTTCGCTAAGTACAGCAATCCTAATGGTCAGAAGGACGGAAACTGGAAACCTCTCACAAAGAAGGAACCTTTGTTCATGGTATTCAAACTTGACCAGAACGATGCAGAAGCTTCTGAGTTCGGTAAGACTGTGAAGTAACGCTTTCTTGTAAACATATAAAAATAGGGGACTGTCTCAATTATACTGAGAGACAGTCCCCTTTTTATTTTTATTCTGTAATAAATTGATGTCTGGTAATTTACAATATGTTTATCCTTTAGTCCTTATTCTTAATCTTTAGTGTAAACTTATCGTATTCTTCCTTACGCTTTGGGTTCATTGGGAACCAGCCTTTTTTTACACGTTTACGTTGTTCGAAGACTTCAAGGATGCTCCATAGGCATGAGCAACCTACAACGCCGAGTACAGGACTAAGGATTTCGTTGTCGGTAAATAGTGAGGCTACTATGAAGGCGATGCCTGCGATAAGGAATACACACCAGCATTTCACGCCGAAATGGTATTCTGACTTGATAACGATTGGATGAAAGATGCCGATGACAAGGAATGTTGTAATGGCGATGATAAGTCCGATAAAATTCATAAGTTTTATGAAGCCCCTTTCCCGCCCTTCAGGCACCCTTTCCCCGTAGAGGGGCAAGGGAAAGTTACAATTTTTCGCGGTGGGGGTGTTATTTGATGTTTATAATTGTTTTTATTATTTTAGCTTTTAACGATAAATGCTATCTCCTTGCCCCTTCATGGGGAATGTCGAAGAGATCGACGGCTCGAAGAGGAAAGTCAAAGGATGCCCGTAGGGCAGGAAAGGGGTCAAAGCTCGCTCACATCTGCCAGTCCGTTCATCACTACATATACGATGATGTCGGCGAGAGAGCGGGCGTGAAGTTTGTCCATTATGTTCTTGCGATGGGAGATGACGGTTGCCAGACTGATATTGAGACGGTCTGCTACCTCCTTATTGATGCAACCCTTGCTCAGAAGTAGTGCAACCTCAATCTCACGTGGAGAGAGAATCAGCTCTGAAGGCTTGTGTGATGGCGGTGGCATTGGCATACTGCCGTGTGGGCCATGTTGGCTACGGTTAAGGGCAAGTATGTCGCGCACGAACTGTTTCTCATCTTGACATATATTGATAGTCTTGACACCTGATATGGTCATATCGCCATTTACTAGCACTATGCTTCTTGCTGCCTGTTGGCGGAAGAATTGTGTGTGTTCAAAATATATGCGCGAAGATACGAAGAAATGCACGAACTGGTTTGTCTCCAGCATTTCCAATTCTTCGAACGTCTGTAGCAGTTTTATTTCTGCTCCAGGTATGATGTCCTCAAGAATAGCCTGCAAGCCTATTCCCGTGAGGATATTGGGCTCTATGATTGCAAATTGTGGTTGCATGTATCTGAATTTTGTGGAGGGTTCGTTTTATTTAATTATAAGCAAAAGCACCAGAGTCCAGTGTGCCATTGCTCCAAGAAGCACGAAAACGTGCCAGATGGGGTGGAAGAATCTCTTGCTGTCGTGTGCGAAGAAATACGTTCCTGCTGAATAGAAAACACCTTCGGAAAGAAGTACGATAAACTCTATTATATCCAGTTTCGTATATACTTCTGGAGCTATCAATAATATGCTCCATCCCATTATGAGGTATATTGCGAGTGAAAGCTTTGGGTATTTCCCGAATGCAAAGACCTTATAGAACACACCGCCTATTACGGCTGCCCATTGAAATCCGAATACAAGCCATCCTGTCCATCCGCCAATAACACCGACGCATATCGGAGTATAAGAACAGGCTATCATCACGTAGATGCTGATATGGTCGAGGCGTCGTAGCACATTCTTTGCCATACCCGGTTTTACCCAGTGATACAATGTGCTTGAAAGGAACATAAGGAACATTCCCACAATGAAGAATATGACTCCAAATGCCATCTGCCAGCTCTTGCCTGCTGCCGGCCATACCATCCATATTGACGACAATGCAAAGACAGCTCCTACGAGATGTGTCCATGTGTTGCCTTGCTCGTTGATACCCCAGAAGGGTTTATCCGATAAGGATGAGTTATTTGTATTATCCATAACAGGATGCAAAGGTAATATAATTTTTTGTATTCACAAAAAAATATAGTGAAGAGTTAAGAGTGAGGAGTAAAGAATTTAGGTTACACTTGATTGTAAAGGACTATTCTTGATATTACAAACTTAAATTCTTCACTTTCCAATCCACTCCTCAACTTCGTTTCTCCTCATCCTTGAAATGATTATCTCTGGCGGATTGTCGCCTTTGAGTATCAGTTTTTCTTTGCCGTTGGAAAGACGTTCCGTTGCTGTAACCTGTTCAAGTGGAACTATGAACTTGCGGTTTACACGCATGAATCTCTGAGGGTCGAGCTGTGTGGAAAGCTTCTCAAGCGGAGTGTTTATGGGATATGATGTGTTGTCAAGTAGCTTCAGATAGGTGTTCTTCTGTTCTGAGACAAAATATCTGATGCCAGAGACTGGTATCATTTTCTCTCCCTTTACGGTCTTCACCATGAAGCGTTCACGGAATTTCCCTTTCTTTGAAAGGGTAGGGGCGTTACGTGAAGGATTTGTGGTATTGGATGGCATAAGTCGCTCTGCTTTTTTCAGAGCCGTGCATAGCTTTTCCTTGTCGATAGGCTTGAGAAGATACGACAGACTATTGTACTCGAAAGCTCTCAAGGCGTACTCTTCGTGTGCTGTGGCAAAAATGATAGGGATATTATCCGGAGCACAGGAAAGGGCATCGAAACTGAGGCCGTCGTTTAGCTGAATGTCAGCGATGATGATGTCTGCTTCTGATTGTGAGAGAAAGAAATGACGTGCTTCTGATACGGTCGGTATCGGACCTATCAGCAAAGCAGACGGCATCAAGTCCTCAAGCATGTGCCTGAGTACGTTATAGTTGTGCATCTCATCCTCAAGAATCAGTATTTTCATTTTTGTTATTGTGAATTGTAAATCCGCTGCAAAGATAATAAAAAAAATGAAGAGTGAAAAGCGAAATGTACAAATTAACTTTTCACTCTTCACTCTAACCTTTAATCTCTAAACTTTTTATCTTTAATCTTCTTATCTCTAACCTCTAACCTCCTACCTTAAACCCTATACAACAATCCGTTTTTGAGATCCTTTGCTGCTGTTTCCTTAATCCTTACGTGCAGTTTCTTGCCTGTTGCGCTGAATGGAATCTGCGGGATGAAACGGTAGAAACGTGGGCGTTTGAAGTTTGCGATGTCCGGACTCTTCTTGCAGAAATCGTCAAGTTCCTCTGGTGTGAGACTATCATCATTCTTAACGATATATGCCGTAACTACCTGACCACGAATCTTATCCGGCACAGATGTCACAATGCAATCCTTTACCTTCGGATTCAAGTTGAGAACTTCCTCAACCTCAGTAGGGTAGATATTCTCGCCTGATGAGATTATCATATCGTCCTTACGGCCAACGATGGTGATAAACTGATTCTCATCCCATGTGGCAAGGTCGTTAGTGTAGATGAAGCCCTTGTAGTACTTCTTCTCGGTCTCTACATCGTTGTTGAAATAGAGGTAAGGCGACTTTGCAGGAGAACAGATTATAACCTCGCCAACCTCGTTGCTATCGGTAGGAATGAGCTCATCAGGTTCTGCACGACGATCCTCATAAACCTTTACCACACGCACGTCATCATCAACGCATGAAGCTCCGGCAGTTCCTGCATTCTCAGGAAGGTCGAATGGGCGTAGGAAGGTGTTCCAGAATGTCTCCGTTGTGCCATATCCGTTATATATATTCGGTGTGAGAACACGCTGATATCGTATGCAGGCAGAGCGTTCCAACGGACTTCCCATAGTCACGATGCCCTTGAGAGTTTGAAGGTCATATGCCTGACGTTCCTGCTCGTCAGCAAGAGCCTCAAGTACGGTAGGTACGCCGATGATGAATGTTATCTTGAACTGCCAAACGTACTGAAGTGTCTTGAGAGCATCGAAGTGGCTCATTACCACCATTGTGGCACCAGCATAGAGGGCAGGACCGGGACCAGCGCAATGCAATCCGCCACGATGGAACCAAGGCGTGGTGTTCATCGTAACGTCACGATAGCTCATAGGGAAATGTATCATCACGTCATGAGCAGAGAGAACCTCGTTTATGGAGGTCATTGACACGCCCTTAGCACGTCCTGTTGTGCCTGATGTATAGAGGCGTGTGGTCTCGTCGTAGATATTGTAGCCAGAAGCAGGATCGTAGCATTCTGCCGTAGAGGCATCCTTTACGAAATCCTTGTATGAAATGACCTCTCCGTTGCTTTTTCCATTTGTTACGATAAGTCTCTCCGGCTTATGTCCGGAAATCGTAATAGCCTCAAGAACAGTACTCTCGTTTGCAGAATCGAAGATAATCACCTTAGGAAGTGAGTCCTCGATATTGTCTGCAAGCTCACCTGGGCTAAGACGATAGCTTACAGGGCAGCATACGGCGTGAGCCTTCTGAGAAGCAACGTATGCGAATGCAAATTCAGGGCAGTTCAGAAGGTCGAGCATAACCACGTCCTTCTTGCCTATACCCAAGGAAACAAGGGTGTTAGTGAGACGGTTTACGTCATCATTAAATGCGGCGTATGTCCATGTCTTGTCGCTTTCTGGGTCTATGATAGCAAGCTTACGGGAATAGCGTCGCACATTCCTCATATAACCTTCTATCCAAGTATATCGGCTTTCGAATAAATCTTTGAAATTATCCATCTTTACTTGATTATTTTATGCAAAGATATTATATAAGGAAATGAAACGAAAAAAAATCGACAACTCAAATGCTGAATTGTCGATTTTTAAGGATGAAACGTCATGCACAGGCACTTGTTCTGCGCACAGCGTTATATGCGTGTGCAAAAGTTTAAAGTGAAGAGTGAAGAGTTAAGAGTGAAGAATTTGAATTACCTTTTATGATGAAAAGCTGATTGTCGATTTTTAATCTGCAATACTAACTTAGACACTAAACTCTAAACACTAAACTCTAAACTCTTCACCAGAACTACTTGCCCTTCTTAATCTTCTCTACGTAAGCGTCGATAACGGCAACGGCTGTGATGTTAACGATGTCGCGAACGCTTGAGTCGAAGTCGGTGAAGTGGATAGGCTTGTTAAGACCCATCTGGATAGGACCGATAACCTCAGTCTCAGGAGAGAACTGCTTGATGAGCTTGTAAGCAGAGTTTGCTGCGCTCAAAGATGTGAACACCATTGAGTTTACAGTCTCGTTGTGCAGACGGAGGAATGGATACTTCTCATCACGACGATCCTGATCGAGAGCGAGGTCAACAGTCATTTCACCGTCAATCTTGAGGTCTGGGAACTCTGTCTGAAGCTCTGCAATAGCATCGTGCATCATACGTGGGGTACCTGACTTGTCAACACCGAAGCTTGAGAATGAGATACCTGCGATGCGTGGCTCGTCATTGAAGAAGCGGATTGTGTCGGCAGTGAGGCGAGCGATATCCTTGATGGTATCCTTGTCAGGTGACTGGTTTACGAGGGTATCAGCGATGTAGTAAGTACCGCGCTTAGAGTTTACGATGTTCATCGTAGCGAAGTGGTTGTACTCAGGACGGATGCCGATAACCTCCTTGGCACACTTGATAGTATTAGAGAACTTGGTATATACGCCTGTGATGAATGCGTCAGCGTCGCCTGTCTCAACCATCATCATACCGAAGTAGTTGCGCTCGAACATCTTGTCGTTTGCCTCCTCGAATGTGTAACCCTCACGCTGGAGCTTGTCAGAGAGTATCTTAGCGTAACGCTCACGACGGTCACGCTCACGGTCATGACGGAGGTTTACGATCTCAACGCCATCAAGGTTGAGCTCGAGTTCCTTAGCCTTCTTCTCAATCATCTCGTCGTTACCGAGAAGGATAGGAGTACAGAGGCCCTCTTCCTTTGCCTGAACGGCAGCCTTGATCATTGTTGGGTGGAGACCTTCTGCGAATACCACGCGCTGTGGGTGCTTGCGAGCTGTCTCGTAGAGGTTCTGTGTAACGCTTGTCTCCTGTCCCATACGGCGACGGAGCTTACGCTTGTATGCGTCCCAGTCCGTGATAGGATTACGTGCCACACCGCTATCCATAGCAGCCTTTGCTACGGCAGCAGATACCTCTGTGATAAGACGTGGGTCAACTGGCTTTGGAATGAAGTAGTCAGGACCGAATGTGAGGTTGTTCACGTTGTATGCCTGGTTCACTACGTCAGGAACTGGTTGCTTAGCGAGGTCTGCGATAGCGTGTACGGCAGCAATCTTCATCTCCTCGTTGATGGCGCGAGCGTTTACGTCGAGGGCACCACGGAAGATGTAAGGGAAGCCGATTACGTTATTGATCTGGTTTGGATAGTCAGAACGGCCAGTTGACATGAGTACGTCTGGACGTGCTGCCATAGCATCCTCGTAAGAAATCTCTGGTGTTGGGTTTGCGCAAGCGAACACGATAGGGTTCTTGGCCATAGAGCGGATCATATCCTGAGATACGACATTACCCTTTGAAAGGCCGAGGAATACGTCTGCACCTACCATTGCCTCCTCGAGAGTGTGAACGTCGCGACGGTCTGTTGCGAAGAACTTCTTCTGCTCTGTGAGGTTTGGACGGTCAGATGTGATAACGCCCTTAGAGTCGAGCATGAGCACGTTCTCTTTCTTAGCGCCGAGGGCAATATAGAGCTTTGTACACATGATAGCAGCAGCACCTGCGCCTGATACAACGATCTTAACCTCGTCAATCTTCTTGCCTGCAACCTCAAGGGCATTGAGCAGACCTGCAGAAGAGATGATGGCTGTACCGTGCTGGTCGTCGTGCATTACTGGTATGTCGAGTGACTTCTTGAGGCGATCCTCAATATAGAAGCACTCAGGAGCCTTGATGTCCTCAAGGTTGATACCACCGAATGTTGGGGCAATCTTCTCAACAGCCTCGCAGAACTTCTCAGGATCCTTCTCGTCAACCTCGATGTCGAATACGTCAACACCACCGTAGATCTTGAAGAGAAGTCCCTTACCTTCCATTACTGGCTTGCCTGACATAGCACCTATATCGCCAAGACCGAGCACCGCTGTACCGTTAGAGATTACGGCAACGAGGTTACCCTTGTCTGTGTACTTGTAAGCTGCATCTGGTGTTTCCTGAATCTCAAGACATGGGAACGCTACACCCGGAGAATAAGCGAGTGAGAGATCTGTCTGAGTGTGGTAAGGCTTTGTTGGCATTACCTCAATCTTTCCTGGACGGCCGGTCTCGTGATACTTGAGAGCAGCCTCTTTTGTGATTTTTACCATTTTCCTTTTTCTGTGTTTAATATATTGGTTGTAATTTTTTTCTTTCTTAGGAGTACAAGGAGTGGCGCTCCTTCGTCGCTTCAGTAGTACAAGACGATAGCTTTTATCGCGAAAGTCGAAAAGTCGAAAGCCTTAGTCCTTAATCCGTATAATACATTCGTCTTGTACTCCTTGTACTTCTTGTACTCCTTGAACTCCTATTTAAATTATCAATTATTAATTATCAATTATCCATTAGAACTTTGTTAAGAAAACAAAGTTCTTATTGCTTCCTCCACCTTACTTACAGGATGAATGCGAATGCTGTATTTCTTTCCCTTCAAGGCATTGGAGTTGCGCTTCGGAATGATGATATCCGTAAAACCGAGCTTCTCAGCCTCCGCTATGCGCTGCTCTATGCGACTTACAGGACGAACCTCGCTGCTCAGTCCCACCTCACCGCACATGCACCAGCCTTCCTCTATCGGGATGTCCACGTTGCTTGAGAATACGGAGGCTATTACGCTAAGGTCCATTGCCATATCCGTAACCTTCAATCCGCCTGCTATGTTGATGAACACATCCTTCTGAATCAGCTTGAAGCCTACCTTCTTCTCAAGAACGGCAAGCAGCATGTTCAGTCTGCGCTGGTCGAAACCCGTTGCCGAGCGTTGCGGAGTTCCGTATGCAGCTGTGCTTACCAATGCCTGTGTCTCCACAAGGAACGGACGCATACCCTCCACGGCTGCCGAAATCGCTATTCCGCTCATTCCTTGACGCTCGTCGGAAAGAAGAAGCTCTGAAGGATTCGTCACAGGACGAAGACCATTCTGAAGCATCTCGTATATGCCGAGTTCCGAAGTAGAGCCGAAACGGTTCTTTATCGAGCGAAGTATGCGGTAGATGTTCTGACGGTCACCCTCAAACTGGATAACGGTATCCACGATATGCTCAAGCACCTTCGGACCAGCTATCGTTCCCTCCTTATTTATATGTCCTATCAGAATGACAGGAATAGCACTTGTCTTTGCGAAGCGGAGTAGGGCAGAGGCACACTCGCGAATCTGCGTCACGCTACCTGGAGCCGACTCCACATCCTCTGTCTCCATTGTCTGTATAGAGTCGATGACGATAAGCTCAGGAGCCACAGCCTCAATCTCCTTAAAGATATTCTCGAGCGATGTCTCACACAGAATCATCACGTGCTCCCCGGCATCAGGCGAAAGACGCTCGGCACGCATCTTAATCTGATGAGCTGACTCCTCACCGCTGACATATAGCACACGGCGTTCCGTCATCTGCACAATCGTCTGAAGCGTCAGCGTACTCTTTCCAATGCCCGGGTCGCCACCGAGAAGTATTATGCTTCCGGGTACAATACCGCCACCAAGTACGCGATTCAGTTCCGCATCATGCGTGTCAATCCTCGGCTCAGCCTTTGTGGAGATGTCGCGAAGGCTAACGGCACGTGCCGTCTTGCTTGCGCGAAGCGATGTCGTGGCAACAGAAGAAGCCGCCTTACGTGCCGACTTGACAGGTGTCTCAGCAGAGATACGCACTTCCTTGAACGTATTCCACTGACCGCATGAAGGGCATTTACCCATCCACTTTGCCGACTCCTGTCCGCAGTAGTCACAAACGTATGCTGTCTTATCCTTTGCCAATTTTAAGTCTAATGTCTAAGGGCTAAAGTCTAAAGACTAAGGTCTAAAAGATTGTCAAAGATGTCATTCTCGAAAGTCTTTTGCCTTTTGTCTTTGGCCTTTTGCCGTTTTGAAGCCGCAAAATTAATAAAATTTTCCCTAAAAATGAAATAAATGTCACTTTTTTGCCGATTTTGATTAAAAATATTCGCTTTTTTGCTATTTCTACTTGCTATTTATTATAAACAGAAATTATTTTTTCAAAAAGTGTAAGGTGGGAACTCGCTTTAGCTTGACAAGCTTTACGAAGAAAAATTAAACGCAAAACCGCAAAGTCGTAAAGTTTTTATTGTTTAGCAACAAGTTGCTTTTTAACTGACAATAATTACCAATCTTTCCAATCTTATTCCATCAGTTAAAATCTTATCAAAAATCTTCTTATTGGTTAAAGATTGCGCAGATAGGGAACTTGCGTAGCTTGATGAGCTTCTGCGAATAATTATTGTCAGTTCAAGCACCGTAAGGTGCTGTTTCGTGTCCAAAATATTCTCCGCGTCTTCGCGTCTCTGCGTTTCAAATAATTTAGCTTGATAAGCCTTGTGAACAACTTTCAAAAAAATCCCAATTTGCCAAGCAAACTGGGACTTTTCTTATATAAATCGACTACTTTTTCTTGTATTTGTATGTATATTCCAAGTCGTATTCCTCGTTTTGGGAAGGAATTTTATAATGCATTATATGGGGATCGCCATCTTCGTTATACGAAATGTCGATATATTGTGTTGCTGCATATCTTGTTGGATCCACTCCTTCCACAAATATAGGCCCGACAAGTTTTGTAGCTCTTCCTTTTGAGTCATATTCGTGTATATTCTCTAATATATCCGTATCACCATTTGCATAGATGTTTGTGATTTTAACGGTATTATGATGGCTATCATATTCACGTATAGACTTTCGATAAAAGCCTCCATTATTAGGATAGTATAAATACGTTGTATCTGCCTTTTCACCATATCCGTATGTGAAAATCGTAGCCGTTTTGCTTGTTCCATCAACATAATGATAAGTATCGGTTTCTTTTATAACCCTTCCTGTATTGTCATATTCATATTCCCAAGTCTCCCTTAGCCTATCTTCGACGTATCGATACTTAACGGAAACTTTACCAAAAGAGTTGTATTCATATCTGAGTTTATCTGATAATTTATCAGAATCATAGTTGTTAGTTTCTATCTCCCTGCCGTTATCATCATATATATGTTCATATTTACTATATCTATCGTAGAGGAATTCTGAACAGACGATTTGACCTTTCTCGTCATACCTGTAAATAGAATACGTCTTTCCCTCGCTGGAACGCTTACCATCCTTCCAGTCATAACGAGTTCTTATCATTTCGGCCAGATACTTACCCTCACCATTGGTGTATTCGTCATCATCATCGTCGTCACTTGAGCAGCTTACGAAGCCAAGCCCTAACACCAATCCTAATAATAAAGCGATGTTCTTTTTCATTTTGATTTTGTAATTCACAATTAAGTTTTTCTTTCGCCGCCATAATCGCAGCATGTTTACATGATGCAAAGATACGCATAAAATCCCACACCGCCAAATATTACCCCGTATTTTTGTCTAACATAACGTCAATTCGATGAATATAAACGCTGCGCTTGGCAACATTAATTATCCACGAATTGCTTTAGCTTGTTGAGCTTTGCGTAAAATTGCTAGTCGGTTTGCGCCCCGAAGGGGCAACGAGCCAATAGCCCAGGGCAACGCCCTGTGGTATAGGTTAAATGGGGGATTCAACGCCCCGAAGGGGCAAAAGCCCTAATACGAGGTAATGCTTTTGCCCTTTCAGGGCGAACTTACTCTCTCGCTATACCTAGGGCGATGCCCTAGGCTGTTAGCTTATTGGCCCTTCAGGCCGCATGTCACCTAATTGCGGATAATCTTTTACATACTAT
>JAEEGJ010014864.1_pt1 | contig 18325 bp, 6 predicted proteins | sample 8958761 | NCBI WGS metagenome assembly JAEEGJ01 (sample SAMN16246546, study PRJNA631951) | gut metagenome | biome: gut microbiome; feature: rumen; material: RS-attached | host: Bos | place: Iran: Karaj | collected 2018-10
ATGCGGTTCGCGTCCGAATCGTTTTTCCAGTCCGTCCCCTCCGGCACGGCCCAAATGTCCTTCGTCCAGTTCTTGTCCGCCGAGGTGAAGAAGGTCTGCCAGAGCCCCGGTATCAGCGGGTTTTCGTCCAATGCCTCGGTCTCGACGCAGACGACGCCGGTCTCCACGCTGCCGCCGCCTGCGGCCTGCGACTCGAGGATGAGCTTGACGAAGAAGGCCGTTCCGGGATGGAGTCGGGGAAGCGTGACGGACGTCGCGCCGATTTGAGAGATTGTGGCGATGGTGTTCGTGTAGGCGAGGTCGTCAGCCACGTAGCCCCAGGCGGCCTTCACGTCCGCTGGCGCGCCGGAGGCGCCGAGGCCGCCGACGGAAATCGGGAACGAAATGGCGTTCAGGGAGGGGACGGGTGCGCCGTCGAAGGCGATGGCGAGGTCGGCGACGATCGACCAGAGCCAGACGATGCGCGCGTCTTGCGAGTTCGGCGTGAAGGTGAAGGTGTTCCCAGCGCCGCTTGACTCCAGGGTCCATTCTGAAAGCCCGGTCTGCCGGTAGAAGCGGTAGCCCGCGCAGGAGGCGGTGAGCCCTTCGGCCGTGACCGTTGCCGGCGCCGAGCAGTTCGTCGCCACGTCAGTAATCATCGTGTTCGCATGGGAACCGTATGCCGGAGAGACGGCTCCCACCGCGAAAGGGCTGCCCTCGACCATGAGCGAACTTGCAAGCAACGGACCGGCGATAAAGGACCCGGACCCCTTGTTGACGTAGAAGACGTCGTTGGCGCGGTCGTAGAGGCCGACGACCGAGTCTGACTTGCGTCTCGCGGGAACGAGGTCACGCACGAGGTCTCCGCCGTCGTAGGCCTTGAAGGAATAGCATTTGCCGACATATTTGCGGCCATCTACGGAACCGTTGTTTGACAGTCCGAAGAGCAGGAGCGTCTTAGACGAGACCGTGGCCGTACTCGTGTAGTTGGCAAACTCCTCGGCCGTGAAAATGGCCGTGCCGTCGACATAAAGGCCGTTGGCGCCCATGTCGAGTGTCCATTTCTCTCCGGAGGTCTTTCCGGAATTGCGGTTCGCTATGTTACCCGACGTGCCGATGGCGGGATAGACCTTGGTCCCGGGATTCTTTCCAAGCCAGCAGAGAAAGGCGTATCCGGCATTGCGGACGCCGAAGGTCATCTTGTCCGTCCCCGTGTCTGTGGTCGAGAGGGTCTCCACGACGCGCAGAGTTCTGCTGGGGTAGAGCCCGGTGTCGATGTACTGGGCCCCTGTTGTCTCAATATACTCGAGGAAACTGTATGACGCCATGTCGGCGGACGCGACGGATGCCGCCAGAATGGCGGCAAGGGCGATAGGGGTTGATTTCTTCATTGTGCTGTCCTTTGGATTGTCGGTGCAGTCGGGCCATCGGCCAGAGCGCGCCTAGCGCATGATCACCATCGTGCCGTCCGTCTTCTGGCATTCTGCGGCGCCAATGTCGACCGGCTTGGCTGGCTTGTCGAGGCGCGGCTTGCCGTAGAAGTCGCGCGCGCCGGTCATCCAGGGCTCCGTCACGCCTGCGTCGCGGCAGGGCGAGTTGGAGCGTATCAGGAATTCGCGGCCGGGACGTCCGACGAAAATCGGGTCTTCAGTGGAGCAGTGGTCGAAGCGGGCGGCGGCGCCGCTTGTTTCAGCACGCTGTTCGTCGGCCTCGTTGACATTGTTCCAGAGAATCGTGTTGCGGACCACGGACGAGGCGCCCAGCGCCGCGACGCCCGCCGTTTCGCCGGAGGTCGTCGTGACGTTCCCCGTCACCGTGCAGTTGATGGCCTTGCCGGATCCATTGCCGTTGTTGTCCGCGCCAAGGACTATGCCGCCGCACTTCCTCATGCGCGAGCCTGTCACCACGGTGTTTCGCACGGTGCCGCCATTCGGGCCGATGTAGACTGCGCCGTTGCCCTTTGTGCCCTTCTCGTTGCTGTCGACGACGAGGCAGCGGTCGATGAGGCAACTTGCGCCGTTCGCCCAGATCGCCACGCCGTCCTGGGTGTCGCAATAGGCTGACACCGTATGGCAGTTCGTGAAGACGCAGTCGACAACCGTGCCCGCAGTCATGTAGACGCCGGCGCCGCCGTTGTTCTGGATGCGGCACGAGTCGAAGACGCAGTTCGTAATGATCGCGTCCGAATACATCTGCAAGCCGCCGCCCTGAGCCCAGTTGTGCCCCCTGTAGATTCGGAGGCCATCAAGCACGACATCCTTGGACTTGACCACGAAGGGCCGGACGCTATGCGTGGCGTCAATCGTCGTCCGCGACGGACCGTTGACCGAGCGGATGGCGACATGCCGTTGGAGCGTCTGCTCTGCCGTGATGCGGAACGTGCCGTCACCAATGAGCAAAGTGGAACCGTCGATTGCGTAGGTGAAGGCCTGCATCAGGTTCGTGGCCGCCGTCTCCGGCGTGGCATACGGCGGCACGGCTCCTTCGTTCTCCTCCACGAGGTATACCGTGCGGCCGTAGCGGATGACCCAGTCAGGGCGGACGAACGAGTGTTCCTGGCCGTTGTAGACGGTCTTGAAGCGCACGGTGTAGATGCCGGCGGGAAGGGCGTTCGTCACAATCGCGCCGCGCGCGCCGAAGTTCGAGGCCGAGGGTTCCGTGCCGTCGAAGGTCCACCAGGTCTGCGCATCGTCGAGGACGGTGCCGGCGGGCGTCGCCGCCGCCGTGAAGACAACCGGGGACTCCTCGAAGGGCGTCTCCGCGTCGAAGGAGATGCCAATGGCGAACTGGTTGTGGTCGTATTCGTAGCATCCCTTGTCGGCGGCCTGGCCGCTGACGCGCGGAGCGTGGTCGAGGTCGAAGTCCCCAGGGGACGGGGCGGTACCGGAATCAACAGCGGCCGAGGCTACGTTGAGATGGTAGTCGCCGCCTTCGGCGTCGACAAAGCCAGGATCGGCCTGGTCTTCGGGCACGCCGTTCGCGGTATTGTCCCACGCGAGGCAGTCGACTACGGTGGCCGTCGCCGCGGCGTATATTCCGCCGGAGCCGATGGTGGAGACATTGCGCACGACGGTGCAGTTGTAAGCCTTTCCTGTGTCGAGAACGGCTAGGCCACCGCCGTAGCCCTTAGCGCATTTGTTGCCTACGATGAGGCAGTTGCGTATTGTGCCCGACTGCACGGAGGCGCCGCCGCCGTAGGAGGTGGAGCCGTCGCTCACCTCGTTGCTTGCGATTAGGCAACGGTCGACCAGGGCGTTGCTGCCGTTCACATGGATGGCGCCGCCCTGCATGCCGCCTCCGCCGGAGCAGGTCGTCCAGTTGTTGGAGAGAACGCAGTCGACGACAGTGCCGCCAGTCATGCGGATTCCCGCGCCGTGGACCGTTATGCTGACGGTCTTGTGGTCACGGATGACGCAGTTCGTCACCATGCCGGCGGATATCCGAACGCCGCTCCACTGCCTCGTCTGCGTGCCGTCGGAGTCCTTTCCCGTGACTGTGACGCCGCTGAGAACGGCCCCCGCGTTGTCGAGCACGAGAAGGGCCGCTCCAGAGGTTGCCACCGCTCCGAATATCGATGTCGATTCGGGACCGTTGTCCGAGACGATGGTCGTGCGGGTGGGAATGAGAAGCGTGTCGGCGATGCGATGCCAGCCGTCCGACAGGTGCACGGTCGTGCCGTCCGTCGCGGCGGCGATGGCGTCAAGAAGGTTGGTGGCCGCCGTCTCGCGAGTTGAGTACGGGTAGGAGTTGCCCCCGGACGGGTCCACGTAGACGTGGTCGCCGTAGACGCGGACGATGGCAGGGCGGAAGGACTCGGCGCTCAAGGAACCGTTGGAGACCGAGAGCGCGACATCGTAGAGTCCGGCTACGAGGGGAATCGTGACGGATGCGAGGCCGACGCCGTTCGTGGTGAACGTGTTCCCCGATGTGTCGGTGAGCGTCCATGTGAAGCGGATGTTCGCGGGGTCGTCGCCGGCGACGCGGGCCGAGAGCGAAACCTGGTCGTTGCACAGCAGCCCGGCGACTGCGACGTCGAATCCGCAGCTGAGACCTTCCGCCGAGAATTCGTAGCACCCCATGTCCGGGGCGGCCCCGGAAACGCGCGGATTGCCGTCGATGTCGGTGGCGGTCGCCATCCAGTCGCGCGTGACGCCAGCGTCGACCGCCGCGCTGAAGGTCAGATGGTAGTCGCCGTTGGCCGCGTCGACGAACGCAGGGTCCAGATCGGTATTTCCCGCGCCCGGGATGCGAGGCGTCGAACAGTTGTTCTCGGCGGTGTATGTCTGGACGGAGGTGCTCCAGTTGGCCTGGTCGGAGGCGGCGTTTGAGTTGGCCCATATGACGCAGTTGCGGACCGTTCCCGCGCCGGTTATGTAAAGGCCGACCGAAGATGACGACGTGCCGTGGTAGTTGCCGGCAATGGTGCAGTTTTCGACGAGGCCGTTCAAGACGCTAACGCCCGATCCCCCTGGCGACCATGCGCTGTAGTTGGCGGTGACGAGCGAATTGCGGAACGTTCCCCCCTCTACGTAGATGCCGCCACCGTAAGAGGCTCCCGAACCGGTCGCTATCTGGTTGCCGCTGATGACGCAGTGCTCGACTAGGCCGGCCTTCATGTATATGCCGCCGCCGTTGCCGCCACCGCCGCCAGAGGTCTTGCACCAGTTGTGCCAGATCAGGCTGTCGCGGACGACTCCGCCGTTCTTCATGAATATGCCGGCGCCGCCCTGGTTCAGGTTCATCGTTTCGTTGTTTGTCACGGAGCAGTTGTCCACGAGGCCGCCGGCGTCGATGCAGATGCCGCGCACCAGTTGCCCGTACGTGCCGCATACGGCGAGGTTTCGGAGTGCTGCCGCGGGGTGGTTCAGGTAGACGGCGCAGCGCGTGGAGTCGCCACTCGCCGGCGACGCGGTGAGCTTGATTACGGCGCCGCGGTCACCGGTGCCTTCGACAACCGCGCCCTTCGAAATCTGAATGGCCGCCGTTATTTCATAGACGCCGTTGGAAACGAGTACGTATGGTTCGTTGTCGAGAGCGATCGCGGCCGGTATCGTCGCCTTTGCCGTCGCCCAGGAGAGGCCGTCGTTGGCGTCGTCGCCGGTCTTGGAGACGTAGTAGACGCGCGAGAAGACGCCGGTTATGGCATGGGCTTCGCCCACGACGAAGGAAAGGTCGGGGAGCAGGTCGTAGTTCGGATCGACATCGCCTATCCAGCGGTGGAACGCGTAGCCAGCCGAAGGCGTCGAGGAAAGCCGGGCGCATTCGCCCAGCGCCACCCAGGCGCTCTCGGCGGACGCGGTGCCGTTCCCGGCGGAGACGACGTCAATCAGGTACTCAACACGCCACTGCCATTCGAGTTCCTGCCAGAGACCAGTGCCGGCCACGACGCATGATGCGCCGGAACCGCTGTCAACGAGAGAGCGCGAATGCGTGGCGGCATCGACGGAGTACAGCTTCCAGCCCGTGCAGACGGCGCGCTTGGTGGCGGACAACGTGACGTAGCCCGACGGCGCCGCGCAGGACCGCGTGTCGCCGGAGGCGAGCGACGTGAACCCGTAGCCCGGGGAAAGCCCGGCCGACTCTATGGTTTCCGGGGTGGCGGAAATCTGGAGCTGGCCCGCGTTTGAGGAACCGTGAATCGTCACGTCAAGAGTTGGCGGATAGTCTCCGCTCCCCCATGCAAAGGCGTCGTCAGAAGATGTTCCCGCGCCACAGTCGGGAAGGTGTCCTTCCAGGATTCTAGTCTTGTTAATGCCCTTCTTCCAATAAATGAGAGGCGAGGTCACCGTCTCGTCGGCGAAGTTCGCGGGCGATTCGTCGAGCACGTTGACGGTCAAGGCGCTGGAACCGGCGGCGCTGGTGCTGTTGCCCATGTAGTACTTGGGCGTATCCCTCGCCTGGATCGGGGCGGAGTCGAAGCCGCCGACAGGAACGAGAAAGTCCAGCTGGACATTGGCGTTCGCCAGGTTCGAGAAGAAGCATCCGTCTTTGTTGTCGTGGTACCAGAGGGGATGTTCGCCCTTGAAGATGACATGGCCTCCGGTCCGCGTGCGCCCCACGTAGTCGTGGCTGCGCGTCCATACAACGGAGTCGTCGATCGTGATAGTGCCGCTGCCGAACAGCATCTGGCTGCAGGAGAACCACGATCCTCCGGAAATTGTGACTTCATTGTAGTTCTCGTTGTAGAAATCTCCGGTCGAATAGAGATTCGCGCCATTCACAAGGCTGAGCGCCCTGCGTGCGCCGAGAGTGAATCCGCCATTCACCTGTAGGGCCACGCCGTCAAGGGTTACAGATCCCTGGGCACCGTTCATGTTGAGCGTAGACACGGTGAGCTTCGTGGCGTTCGTGGATGCGCCTCCCTGCGTGAAGGCCACGGACAAGTCGATTCCGGAAAGGTTGAGCGTCCCCACCGCAAGGGGCTCCGTGAACGCGACGCTCGCCGTGGATTTGGCAGAGAATACAGCGGTCGCCGCCGTGGACTGCGGGTAGCCAAGGCTGTCGCCCGAATGGTTGTCCGTCCAGTTCGCGGCGTCGCTCCAGTTGCCGGAGGCTACGGACGTCTTCCAAGTGTAGGTCGTCGTGTCGAGCGTCTTGCAGGTCGCGACCGCGGTGCGCGTCTCAAACGACTCCGTGCCGCCGGCGGTGTCCGCCGCCGCGCGGAGCTGCCACTTGTACGTGGTCTCGAAGTCGGGGAAGGTGTGCACGATGGAGAATTCGTTCTTGTCCGTGACGGTGATCGGCGCCTCGACGGCGACGAGGTCGCCCTCCGCCGCCGACGATGGGCCGGCGTAGAGCGTGACCGTCGCGGACGTGCCGGCGCCGACATCGGAGAAGCTGCCCTTGAAAGTCACCGTCCGACGCGCGACCGTCGATGATGATGCGAGGAATGCCGGCGCGGCCGACATCGTCACCTCCGCGGGTGCCGTGCGCACGGTCTGCCCGCCCGAACGCGCCTCGATGGAGACGTAGTAGACGCCTTCGGGCGCGAAGGAGCGCGGGGAGGCGGCATCAGGCTCGAAGAGCGACAATGAAAACGCGCCAGGGGCGTCGCGAACGCTTCCCGCAATGCCGGTCCAGGCGTTGGTCAGCGTTGTCGGGCTGTCGCCCGTGTAGATCGCGAGAGTGCAGTCTGCGCCAGGGAAGGATTCGAGAGTGCCTGACACCACCAGCGTGTCGCCGCCCGTGCCGTCCACGACGACGTCCGCAAGGGACGGCGCGGAGTAGTCGCGCCAGTAGATCGGGTTCGACCAGCGCGGGAGGACGCCCTCGAAGTAGAAGCGCATCACGAGGTTGGTGTCGGAACCCCATGTGGCGGGCACCTGGTAGCTGGCGCCTGTGGCGCCAACGGCAATGTCCGCCACCGCGGCGGTGCCCGCCCAGTCGGCCGGGTCGGTCCCCGCGTTCACGGGGCCGTAGGCGACGCAAAGGCTCTGCGCCGCGGTTTGCGCGGCGAACGAGAGCGACACCGACGCCAGGGAATTGCCGGAGACGACTTCTTCCGCTGTGATTGGAATCGTCTGGGACGCGTGCAAAGACTGCGTCTGGGACGCCGCATACGCCGTTGCCGTGGCGCTTGGATAAAAGACGCCGTAGACCAGGTCGTACAGGCCGGCCACGCCTTCGCTTACGGCGGGGATGAAATCGCGGACGATTTCGCCATCCTCGTACATCTGGCAGGAATAGATGCGGTGGGAGCAGATGTACTTGTATGTGTTGGCGCCGTTGCGCGTCGCCCCAAGGAAGAGCGAATAGTTCGCAGTCTTTGTCGGGGCACCTGACAGCGTTGTGTTGACGACGCTTCCGCCGTCAATGGTGAAGCCGCGCGCCCCGGTCGGCGTCTCGAAATTGAAGTCGAAGACGTGTCGATGGGTGTCGATCCTGACATTGGTAGTGACCCAATTGCCAGAGTCGTTCTTGAAGGCGTAGGCCCAGCAGGAACTGCTGTTTCGGAAAACATTGTAGAAGAGATTGCCGCACTGAAGGCCGAACACGGGCGCCTGATCTTTGTCGACGAGAAGCTGGAAGTCGACCACGGTGCGCGTGAGAGGAGACGGATTGTACTCGGTGTCGATCAACTCGCTTTCAGGCCCTTCGATGTAGGCGGGGGTGGAATACCATATCGTCGTCGAATCGGGAGTCGTCTGAATGCAGACGACTCCCGATTCGACGATGTCGTGCGACTCGCTGGTTTCAAGCACGGCCTTGACGTAGTATGCCACGCCTGGCTGGAGACGCGTGAGCGTGGCAGTGTAGACACCAGGTTCCGTCACGGGCGCGGAAACGGCATTGGTGTAGGCCAGCGCCTCCGGCGAAATGCCGTATGCGAACTTGAGCGCCGCAGATTGCAACGTGTAGCCGAGACCCGTTACAGCAGCGGTGAGCGTCAGGTAGTTTTCACCAGTCATCGCGGCTACAGGCGCACCGACGCCAAGGACGTCGCGGACATCCCAGAGCCACGAGAAGACCGCGCCACCTTTGTGTGTATAGTCGCAATGGTCGATTGACTCGCCGGGATCCTCCGAAGAGCGGACAAGCGTGCGCAAGCCGGTGGAAGGATTGAGCGACTCCAGCTTCCATCCGACAAGGGTGTTCGTTGCAGTTCCATTGACGATTTGGGTTGCCGGCATGGAAAGGGACAGCGTCTCATTCGAAACCATGGAGACGTTGCTGGCATAGGAAGGTGACGGCTGGCCGATTTCAAATGGCGCGCCGGCAATGGCCAGTAAACAGTCTTGGCGATGGCCGATGTCGCCATCCACGAAGCGGGTGACGTCAATGGCGTAGTTCTCCGCTATTTCATCGGGCGTAAGCTCGCGGTCGTATAGACGGCATGCGAAGAGATCGCCGAAGAATCCGTTGTTGGAGTTGGTGGCGCGTCCGCCAAGCGCAAAGGATGTAGTCATGCCGGAGCTCCACGACTCGGCACCGGACCCGGCGCCTACTGGCGCGGCGTTGGTATAGATTGTCTTCGAGTCCAGAAGAAGCGTAACCATAGTGAAAGCGCCGCGCGCAGCCTCTGGTGCGGAATGGTACAAGTACGCCGTGGAGCCTATGGTCTCGTTCTTTAGCGTCAGGAGGCCTTCACCGTTGTTGACATAGCCCATGAGGCTGGCAAGGACGGCATACGTCACATAAGAATGACGCTTGAAGACGAGCTGCAGCGTCTTGGCCGTCGTGATCGACTCACTATAATAGGCCATTGAGGTCGAGGAGGCGGAACGGTACAGCGAGTTCTCCGTGAAAGACGCGCCGCCGCCGATTGTGAGGTCGCGGTTGCCAACGAGATCCTTCCAGCTTGTCGCGGACGAATCATGGACGCCCCGTCCGGCGTTCTCCACGCCGTCCCAGCAGGCGAAGAGGCCATTTTGGACATAGTTTGAAACATCCTCTGCCCTGCTGGACGTGACACACGCGAATATGGCGGCCATCGCCGCCGCTGCGAACACGGACATGGTCTTCTTCATGATTCAGTTCTCCATTTGCGCACAATTATTGCAAAACTCATTGCGCGCGTCAAGAGAATTTGTACCCGTTGCGTTGCCGGCCGTTCACCGCCTGGCGATGCGAAGCAGCACGGGCGAGAACACGGACATTGGCTCGTCGACCGTGAGTCCCCTCCCCTCCCAGACGGCCCGCGCGGGGCGCCATCCGGCGTCGTCGAGGATGCCGACGTCGCCGCCGGCGTAGGCCGACGCGACCGCGAGGCGGATCGACGGCCAGGAGTCGCAACTCAGGGACGTGGCGAGCAGATAGAGTGTCTTGCCGTCCGTCGCCTCGCGCGCCGTGAGCTGGACGTTGGAGCGGTCGAGGACCGCGGCCGGGAGGTCGCCCCCGAGCCACTCCAGCGCGCGGCGAAGGATTTCACGCTTGGTCCTGCAAAAGACGTTCGACGACTGGCAGCACTCGAGTTCCGGCGCCAGGACGACGACGCGGCCTCCGAGGCGGTTTGCGAAGCGCGAGACGGAGGCCGAGGCAAAGGTGCCGTCGGGCTGCTGGAACTCCGAGAGGACCTCCGCGCCCTCCAGCGGACGGAGAACCGCCACGGGCGTGCCGTCATTGCCGTAGGACTGGTGGTAGTCGGAGGGTGAGATGAAGCCGCGCAGGTCGGCCAGGTCGGGAAGGTCGCCGGGAAGGTCCCGCGTGAAGGTCACGTGGTCGGCTTTCGTCGCCTCCACGCCGATCAGGTCGGAGAAACCGCGGGCCGTCAGGTAGGAGGCCGCCTCGCCGTCGAGTAGGACGGCGCCGGAGAGAAGGGCTTCAAGCTCGGCGTCGGTGCATTCAAGCAGGCAGAGGTCGCCCTTGATCGCCTTGACGGCGGCATCGCCCGTGCGGTAGGGAATGCCCATGCGCCCGAAGACGCGGTGCCAGCCGGGGTCGAGGCCGCGTGTCGGCATGGCCGGGACGCGCAGCGGCGCCGAGGTGTCCCAGACAATCTGGGGGCCGACGAGGCGCGAAGCCTTGGCCATGTCGCGGATGACCTCAAGTCGGCGGTGACGCCTGGCGAACATGTCGAGAAAGGCCCCATCCTCCTCGCTGCCGCGCGGGTAGACGGACGACCCCCAGAAGAGGCAGTTGTCGTAGCCGTAGAAAAGGGCGGTCGACATGAGCGCCTCCATCCGCGTGGCGGAGGCGAAGAAGGTGCGGTGGGGGCAGGGGTCGCTCTCGTGGAAGAACTCGAAGTCATCCCTGACGTGTTCGCGGCCGTAGAGGCAGCTGAAGAGGATGCCGGGGAGGTCCGTGGGGACGTCGGTGCCGTAGCTCGTGCCGTGGAAGCGCATGAGCGGCCGGTGGGCGCCGGCGAGGGCCCGCGCGATGGAGGGGCCGAGCGACCCCTCGGAACCCCAGTTCCCGACCTCTGACAAGGCGAGGCGGGTTTCAGGCGACACCTCGGCGACGGTGCGCGAAAGCTTTCCGGCCAGGCCGGCGAGGGTGTCGGTCGAAAGGTCGTCGAAGACCCGCCGCAGGCGGCGCGCCTCTTCGTCCGTGCGCGAGAAGACCGCGCGAAGTTCCTCGCGCGAATAGTGGCGGCCGGCGCGCTCGGCGAAGGCCCTGAGGTGGAGGTCGCAGCAGCAGCCGAAGAAGCCGATCCCCGGGTGGTTCGTCAGCGTGAAGTCGTCCTCGACCATGAACAGGAAGGGCTTCGCGATGGCGGCGACCTCGCGCATGTTGCCGAGGAAGAATTCCTCGAAGGCCGGATCGAGCGGACAGGCGGAGATGCGCGAGACGACACCGTTCAGTCCGGTGATGTTGACGAAGCCGCCCGGACCGCACTTGAGCGTCGGCATGGCGTTGAAGCCGATGTCGATGCCCTCCGGGGCGAGGCGCTCCTTGACCGCGAGGAGCCGTTCGCCGATTTGCGTGTAGGTCTCGCGCGACACGGCGCCGGTGACGCGAACGCTGTGGCCGGGCGCCCCGAGGATGAAGCGGCGAATGCCCGTCCGGGAATGGATGCGGAGAAGCTCGTCGCAGAGTCCGTCCAAGTCGGGCGAGAGCATGAACGGCATGATGGGGTCGAGAAAGCCCCCGGGCGATTTCCGCGCGACTGCGGCCATTCCACCGGAAACGGCGGGGGATGACAAGGGGATTTCGGGTTGTCTGGACATGGTGTGCTCCTGGGTGGTGAGGTGGCGAGGGAATGAAGTGGTCAGTGGTTAGTGGCTAGTTGGTCAGCGCCTGGGAGCGCGGGCATCTTGCCCGCGGAGGACTGCGCCCCGGCCTCCACGGCGGGCGGCCCTCCCTTATGGCCGCAAAGCGGCCACTTAAGCGGTGAAGCCGCTCACTTCACCGCCTCGGCGACGCCGCCCTTGAACTGGCGGGTCTTGCCGTCGAAAGAAAGGCCGACGGCCCAGACGGGCTTGCCGGCGGCGCGGTAGGGCGCTGCGTACTTCCGGCGCTGGATCTGCGACATCGCGAGCTTCGGCGGCTTGTCCACCTTGAGCTCGAAGACGTAGGTGCCGCAGGGGTGGTCGGCCACGATGTCCGTGCGGCCTGAAGCATGGGCCACTTCCTGCATCACGCGGAAGCCCTGCCCCTGCAAAAGGAACTTCAGGCAGCGCGCGTAGGAGAGCTCGTGCGGCCTGCCCTCCCTCGAACCATAGACGGCCCCAGCGTAGAGGGCTTTAAGGCCTTCGAAGAATGCTGGCCAATTCGCCCTGAGCAGCTTTGCCCCGAGCGATGCCGCCCAGGCGGTGTCCTTGTCGGCGATGAGACCGCTCATGAGGCCTGCGAAATCCTGCCGCACTTCGTCGTCCGGGATTCCCAGTTCAAAAACTTTCCGCCACTTGTCATAGTCCTTGATGGTCAAGTATCCCGTCTGGTAGAGCATTCCGGCAACCGGGAACTTGCGCAGGTCTGAAACGTCGAAATCGGCCTTTGAAACATCCTCAAGCCTCTCGGGGTCGATGGCGAGAACATCGCCCCTCGCTAACATGTTCATGAGGAACGACGCCTTGCCGGTCTCCGCCCAGTACAGCTCGAACTCGTCCTTGCGATTCGCCATTGTGAGGTTGATGGAGACGGGGTTGTAGACGTTCTCCCCTTTGAACTTCCAGAACCGGTAGCCGTTGTAAAGGCGCTTGATCTCGGCGCGGTAGGCCTCGGCGGTCATCCCCAGCACCTGGCGGTGCGCATCCATGTGTTCGGAGAAGTATCTGTCGAGTTCGTCCTCCGTATAGCCGAGCATCGCGGCGTAGTCGTCCTCGAGGGAGATGTCGACGAGCGACGACAGCGTCGAGAAGATCGAGAGCTTCGTGAACTTCGAGACGCCGGTGATCATCAGGAAGCGGATCTTGCCCGAGCGGTCCTTCATCTGGCCGTAGATTGGCGCGAGGGAGTCGCGGACATGCTCAGCCACGTCGGGGTTCTTCAGCGCCTTGGCAACCGGATCATCGTACTCGTCGATCAGAATGGCGGGAGGCGTCCCCTTGTCGGCGAGGGTGTCAATGGCGTTGCCGAAATTCTCAGACGGGACTTTCGCGGAGTCGTATGGGGCGCCGGCATTGACAAGGGCCCTTTCCATGCAACCTGGGAGGGCCGAGGCGAACGTGTCGTAGTCCGCCGCCGCGCACATCCCCATGTTGAGGTGGATGACAGGGCGCTTCTCCTTCTCCCAGTCCCAGCCCGTGTCCATGATGGCGAGGCCCTCGAAGAGGTCTTTGCGCCCCTGGAACATCGCCTTCAACGTGGAGATCATCAGCGACTTGCCGAAGCGCCGAGGCCGCGCGAGGAAGAACATCTTTCTGCCCTTTGCCGTCGCGAGGCGGTGGAACCAGGAAGTCTTGTCGACATAGAGGTACCTGGACTGACGTATCTCAGCGAAATCGTTTGAGTCTATGGTGATTGTCTGCATGGCACTATGATAGCACAACCTCGCGCGCCCACGCAAGATTGTATCAAACATAAGAATTTCGCCATGGCCCGCGCAAAACGCGCTTCCCGCCCTTGGCGGCGCTACGCGAAAAGCTCCGGGTGCGCGGCGCGGATCGAGACGTAGCCGTCGCCGCCGGCGGTGCCGACGGCGCCGAGGACGAGGTGGTCGAGCAGCGGCACCGCCACCACGCGCGAAGCCTCCACGAGCCGCTGCGTGAGCAGGAGGTCCTTCTCGCCCGGCGCCGGATCGCCCGAAGGGTGGTTGTGCGCGACCATGATCGCGTGCGCGCCCCACCGGAGCGCCTGCTGGAAGACCTCCCTCGGATGGACCATGGTCCCGTCGAGCGTCCCGACCGAAATGACGATCGGGTCCGCGAGCGGATGGAGCTTGGCGTCGAGCACGAGCAGGGCGAACCGCTCCTGGCGGTCGTCCGGGCGCAGGACGCGCCGGAAGACGCGGCAGCGGTTTTCGGCGCTCCGGACGTCGAGCTTCCGCTCGTCGTCGGTCTTCGCCTCGTATTCCCGGCGCACAAGCTCGAAGGCCGCCGCAAGCTCCATGCGCTTCGCCTCGCCGATGCCGAGAATGCGCCTGTCGGGGTGCGTCCGGTTGTACTGCTCGATCTGCGACTTGAGCGTGGCGAGGTCGGCCCGCACGAGGTGTCCCGTGCCGCCGAAGGCCGCGATGAGCCGCCGCGACAGCTCCATGACGTCGCACCCGTGCGCCCCGGTCTTGAGCAGGATGGCGAGCAGCTGCTCCGAGGTGAGCGCCGTCGCGCGCCCCGCCTCGCGGAAGGCCTCGCGGGGCAAACGCCCCGCGTTCCCGTCCTTGAAGTTGTTCGGCCCGTCTTTCATCACATTAGTCCTAATTCATTCCACTTTCCACTAGCCACTAGCAACTAGCCACTAGCAACTAGCAACTAACCACTAGCCACTGACCACTAGCCACTAACCACTGACCACTAGCCACTAACCACTAATCACTAACCACTGACCACTAATCACTAACCACTGACCGCTACAGCGCCACGGACGGATCGGCAGCCGCAGGGAAGTCCGTATACGCCTCGTCGAGGCCGTCGTCGGCCGCAGTCTTGCCGGAGACCGTCCAGATCGCGTTGAGCCGGTCCCGAAGGCGCCGGAAGATGTCGAGCTTGTCCTCGAAGAGGCCCGAGATGTCGTAGTTGACGAAGGGTTCCTCGTTCACGAGGTCGTCGGCCGTGACCTCGCCGTTCTCCCGCAGGTAGTCGATGATCTCGTGGACGAACTCCTGCTGGTCGCTGTTGAGCGTGCCGCCGGAAAGAAACTCGCCGAATTTCTCCTGCACCGCGGCGTCGTCGATGTCGACCAGCGAGCGCACGAAGCCGGGGAGCGTGCCGCGGTACTTCTCGGCCTCGTACTGCTCCTTCGTGCCGAGCGTGTGCCAGAGGAGCTTCTCCAGCATGCGCATGTCGGAGGCGTCGATGGGCTGGAGCTTGCGGATGCGGTCCACCACAGGCGTGAGCATGTGTTCGGCGAGGTAGTCGATGACTTTCTCGCGGTAGGTGCGGATGTCGAGTAGGCCGGACGGCGCGGGAAGCTCCTCGGCCCTGGAATCCGCGATGTGGAGCGTGACGATGCCCACGCCGTCAGTCTTGAGATAGACCATGAGCCCGCGCACGGCCTGGTGCAGCTCCTCGACCTGCTCGAGCGTGGCGTGCTCCCAGAAGGCCTGCGATGCGAGCGTTTCCAGCTCGTGCCGCCGCGCCACCACCTCGGCGATCGTGCCGAGCTTCAGGAGGCGCTTCGCGACCTTGCGCACCTTGGCGATGTCCTGGGCCTCGCCATGCGTGGCAAGGCCCAGCTCTATCCCCAGCATGTGCGCGTCGAAGAGCTTCACAAGCTCGTGCTCGGACTGCAGGTCCTCCACGAGCGGCGCGATGTGGTGGTCGACCTCCTTCACGCGCTCCGGCGTGAGGACGGCCCAGTCTTCAGGCGCCTTGAACTTGTCGAGATGCGGCATGGCCTTGCGCACCGCGATGCGGGCGCGCTGCCTTCGGAGATGCGCGACCTGGCCCAGGACCGCCTCGCCCAGCGCCTGGCGGTACGCGGCGCGCCACGGTACGGCCTGGTGCCTCACGTCCTGCAGCGCGAGCATGAGCCCGACGCGCAGCGAGAAGATGCGCTGCGAGACGGAGAGCGCGGGCTTCGCGTCGTCCTCGCCTTCGCCGCCCGCGCCGAAGTACTCGAAGTTGCCGCACCAGTCGAAGCAGAGGAAGTGCGCCTTGTCGAGCCCCGGCCCGAAGACGTCGGGCGCGAGCCGCGTGCCGCGCCCGAGCATCTGGAAGAACTTGATCTTCGAGCGCACCTTCTTGAAGAAGACGAGGTTCAGCGCCTCCGGCACGTCCACGCCCGTGTCGAGCATGTCCACCGAAACGGCAATGCGGAACTCGCGCTTGTTCTTGAAGTCCGTGATGAGGCTCTGCGCGAACTTCACCTGGTTGTCGATGAGCTGGCAGTAGTCGGCGCCGAGGTTCGGGTAGAGCTTGTGGAAGCGCTCGACGACCATCTGCGCGTGGCGGTGGTTGTAGGCGAAGAGGATGGTCTTGCCGAGCAGCTCGCCGCTCTCGACCTTCTGCCCCTCCTCCATCAGCTTTTCGAGGACGCGGTCGCACGTGGGCGCGTTGTAGACGGCGCGGAAGATCTTGTCGTTCGACACCTCGTCGGGCGCCTCGTCGTAGCCCGCCGCCTCGAAGCCCTCCTCGTAGTCGGCCTTCTCGGCGGCGGAGAGGGCGTCGTAGCGGATGCCGTCGCGCAGGACGCCCGTGGTGCAGTTCTTCAGCTTCCAGCCGACGAGATAGCCGTCCTTCCTCCCCTGCTCCATCGAATACTCGAAGTTCGGCACGCCGACGTCGCAGTCGAAGATCCGGTAGGTGTTGGCGTCGACCTCGTCGCGCGGCGTGGCCGTGAGCCCCACGAGGAGCGCGTCGAAATACTCGAAGATCGCGCCGTACTTGTTGAAGATGGAGCGGTGCGCCTCGTCCGTGACGATGAGGTCGAAATGCCCGATGCCGAAGGGCTTCTCCTCCGCGTCGATGGCGTGGATCATCGTCTGGTACGTGGACATCACGATCTTCGCCGCGTCGGGACTGCCCTCGTCCGACTTGTCGTTGAGCACCAGGAGCGGCATGTCCGGCAGCTGCTTCGCGAAGACCTTCCGCGCCTGGTCCACGAGTTCCGTCCTGTCCGCGAGGAAGAGCACGTGCTCCACCCAGTCGTTGCGGCTCAGCACGTCGACGAGCGAGACGGCGACGCGCGTCTTGCCCGTGCCCGTGGCCATCACGAGAAGCCCGCGCCGGTGCAGCGCGTTGAACCACTCGCAGAGCGAGGTGACCGCCGTGATCTGGTACGGGCGCCCCGCGATGCCGCGGTCGATCCTGAAGTCGTGGATCGGCTTGCGGTTGCGGCGGAAGAGCAGCCCCTCCAGCTCGCCGAGCCTGTGGTACGCGCCGAGCTCCCGGTCCGGGTAGAGGCCGTCGACGCACCAGATCCGGTAGCCGTTCGTGTAGTAGAGGACCGGCGTCGCGCAGCCGTACTGAGCCGCCAGGCGCTCGCCGTAGAGCTTGACCTGCTGGCGGCCCTTCTCGGGGCTCGCGGACGTCCGCTTCGCCTCCACGACGGCCTGCGGGAGGCCGTCCCTGCCGTAGAGGACGTAGTCGCAGTAGCCGTCCTGGCCGTTCGGCGGCATGCCCGTGACCTTGATCTCCGTCCCGGCCTTGCAGGGGGCGGGCGTGTTGTCCGCCGCCGCGAGCTCCCAGCCCGCCTCGCGCAGGTAGAGGTCGATGTACTCCTTGCGCGTCTCCGCCTCCGTGAGCGGATGCGCGTACTTGAACGCGGGCGCGCCCGGCTCGACCTTCGCGCGGACCGCCGCCAGAATCTCGGAAGCCTTCTCCACCGCCGCGAGCGCGGCGTTCTTCGTGATGTGCTTTTCGTGGAGCGCGTGGGAACCCAGGACGCGCACGTAGTCGAAGGCGGGCGCCAGGCCCTTCTCGCGGACAAGCTCCGCCACGGCCTTGCCGCCCATCCGCTCCAGGAACGAATCGCCCTCCGGCAGCTCCTCGCCCGCCGCCCGGTACAGAAGGGCCATCGCCTCCATCGCGACGTCATGCGCCTCCGCCGCGGCCCCGCGCGCATCCCGCGCGGCCGCGTTCAATCTCGCGACCAGCTCCTCCACTGTGCATCCGCTTTTCATCATGAATTGCAGTAAGTATACCACATTTCATCCATTATCTGTTATCTATTATCTCTTATCTGCCCCCTCATTGTGTGGTTTGCAAATCCCGCATTTTGGAGATTCTTGTGGTTTGCAAACCCCGCATTTTGGAGATTCTTGTGGTTTGCAAACCATAATATTGTAGCACCTCCCCCTCTCTACGCGCAAGCATTCTTTGCAATGGTATGGGAGAGCGTCATCTGTTATCTGTTATCTATTATCTGTTATCTGCCTCGCCGAAGTACTCCTGCAGCTTCGACCGGTACAGCACGTCAAGCCGCTCCGCGCTGCGCCGCGCGTCATCCTTCAGCTTCTCCACCTTCTCCACAAACGCCGCGAACTCGCGCTGAAGTGCGAGAGGAGGGACAGGGATAACCATCTTTTTAACAGAATCAATCGTCAACGCAGCATATGCGGTTCCACTCGGTATCATTCGCTTGAAGTGCTTTATCAAGACATTAAGACATTGACGCAGATAAATAGAATCAAGTTGCTCACCAGGACGAATTTGCATCAGATTACCATCTTTAAAATAAAACTCATCCCTCCCATCGACTATCCATATCTCGCCAATTGTTCCGACGGCAGAAATCAGCAAGTCTCCTTTCTTAGGAACACCGTATTGCTCTTTAATCACTGCATACCGCTCATGTGAAATGTATAACTCAGTAGTAATTGGCTTCCCATGTGAAAGTTCAACAATCTCTTTAGTTCTATAAAATGGAA
>JAEEGJ010014865.1_pt1 | contig 18325 bp, 8 predicted proteins | sample 8958761 | NCBI WGS metagenome assembly JAEEGJ01 (sample SAMN16246546, study PRJNA631951) | gut metagenome | biome: gut microbiome; feature: rumen; material: RS-attached | host: Bos | place: Iran: Karaj | collected 2018-10
AACAAAGTTACGAATATCGTACCGTACCTTTCTGAGAAGTTCATATTGATGAACGGGTCGTTCATGAGCTCCTTGGTTTGTTCCGAGTGCTCCCATCCGAGAACCATTCCGCGTACTGCCAGAAATGCTACCGATGCCAATGCAAGCGGAATCATAACCTTGCCTATTTCTTTCCATTTTGCGTTGGTAAAATAGTAGAGCGTCAGCGGAACTAGTGCGAGGAACACTATTGCATTTTCCTTTGAGAAAAGTCCGCACAGCAATGCTAGCCCCGACAATATAAGGTAGTACAATTTCTTAGTGTCGATGTACTTTATCGACCACCATAGCGCAGCAAGCGAACCAAGTAGCGTTAGTATTTCATCGCGACCTTTTATGTTTGCAACTACTTCGGTATGAATCGGATGGAATGCAAATAGCAATGATGCGATGAAAGGAATTGAGAACCACCATGATTTATCCCTGCGAGGGAAAAGCCTTACGAGAATAATGTACAGAAGCACTACAGTAAGTGCGTAATACATAGCGTTCATTGCGTGGTTTATGGCAGGACAGCCCTGTCCGACCAGTATGCCATTTTCATCGTGGAAATCTTTGCCGAAAAGTTCTATTTCGATGGCAAATGTTGCAAGCGACAGCGGACGGTAACGGCCACCTGCAAGCAATTTTTTCTCCTTTACGATTTGTTCAACTGTGTGCGTGCTGTCGTTGAAAACCCAGAAGCCCGTGAATGTGTCGTACTTGAAGATGTCGCCAATTCCCGAAACGCCGTCCTGTGTGAACGAATTGCGGATTAGCACCATTGAATCGTCTAGAGCGTAGTCGTTGCGCAAGGCGTTGATGTACAATGCCAGCGATACCACAGCGAGAATTATTATCGGTATTATTCCAGCCTTTGCCTTTGGCATTTCAGACATAGGTGTTGCGGAAGTGGCAATGTTTTTTGCTTTATTATTATCGTTTTTCCCTTTGTATTTCGGTTTAGACATATTCTATATTTATGATATTTAGGTGCAAAGGTACAATTTTTTTTTGTTTGGCGATTTGTTGAATTGATAATGAACAATTGACAATTAATAATTGATAATGAATAATTAACAATCAGTATTGTCTGCTAAAAGTTCCAGATATCCTACACAAAACATAGTGTATCAAGATGTTATGATAACAACAAAATATGTGGACTTGGTTTTGAAAAGACTATATTAACCTCGGAGATATAGAAAAAACAGGCATATTTTGGAGCGTTGGCGCAGATTTTTGTCGTGGCAGCAAAACAAAAATTGTGACAACGCATAATTAGTGGGCAACCAAATTAATAATAGGCTTAAATTCAAAGTGTATCAAGTCTTCGTTTCTGTCAGCCATTAAGCAAACAAATGACAGAAATCTCTTAATTCTTTGAATCATTGGGCGTCTGAACCTTCTTCATCCACGGCTCTTCTAAATATTTTATATCCTACAAATGCCACAGCTATTGACATCAGAGGAGAAATGATGTTGAAGAAGCAATAGGGGAGATATTCCAAAGTGGAAACTTTCAGTACCATCGACTGTGTCATACCGCATGAATTCCATGGAACGAGCACGGAGGTTACTGTGGCCGAGTCCTCGGTAGAACGGCTTAGCAGTCGTCCTTCAAAATTCTTGTCCTTGTATAACTGCTTGAAAATGTTTCCAGTCAGTACGATGCTTAGGTATTGGTCGCCGGTAGCCATATTGGAGAAAAGACCAGTAACTACCGTAGATGTTACTATTGAACGTCTGCCGCTTATGCCACGAGCCAAGGCTGTGGTGATACTTTTCATCATGCCACCGCCAGTAAGTGCGCCACCGAATGCCGATGCGCAGAAGATGAGGAATACCGTGCTGAGCATACCTTTCATACCGCGGGTCTGTACAAGGTTGCTGAGTGTTTCGTTGCCCGTATCGATGGCAGTGCTGTCGTAGTAGGTAAGCATTAGTCCTCGGAAACTGTTTCCTTCGCCAATCTGTGCCACTATGTCGGGTTGAGCAAAAAGCATTACTATACCAGCAACCAGAGCCGACAAAAACAATATGACGGCAGCAGGAAGTTTCAATGCAATGATAACAGCAGTAAATAGCGGTATCAGCATTAGCCAAGGATTGATGACAAAGGTATTTTGTAGCCCTTCGGCAAAAGATTCTGCCTGTGCTGTGCTTTCTGCCGAATGGTTAAGACTTACGATGAGGAATATTACCAATGTTATTACAAATGATGGCACTGTGGTGATAAGCATGTAGCGTATGTGCTTGAATAGTGGCACTTCGCCAACCGATGAGGCAAGCACTGTGGTGTCGGAAAGCGGAGAAATCTTGTCTCCGAAGTATGCGCCCGAAATTATAGCACCGGCAGTCCAGCCTGCAGAGAATCCATGAGCCGTACCAATTCCCAGCAGTGCAATTCCGACTGTTGCTATGGTAGTCCACGAACTGCCAGTTATAAGAGACACCAAGGCGCAGATGATGCAAGCCATGAATAGAAACAGTGAAGGCGTGAGTATCATCATTCCGTAATAAATCATTGTAGGCACTACGCCGCTCAGCATCCAGCTACCCGAAACGGCACCTATGAGAAAAAGTATTAGAACGGCTGTGCCAATGGCTTTGATATTGTCGCCTATGGCTCCACTAATGTGGTTCCATGAAACTTTGTAGCCAATCATTGCGATTGCAATAGCAACGGCAGCTGCGAATAGCAGAGCTGTTTGGCTCGCGCCATCAATGGCATCGGAACCGAATTCCTTAATTACTAGTATTTGTAATGCTACAAGCACTGCAAAGGGGATGAGGGCTATTGCCCAATGAATGTGAGGTATGGATAATTCTGTTTTATTTTTCATTTGTAGTGTAATTATGTGACAAAGATACAAAAAATCATTTTTTTGCACTTCTAATCATTCTGTTGTAATTCTTAAAGTTTCGTGCAGTCCTTTTCTCATAGTCCAATAGTTCTTCTTCATTCAAGCTATCAATAAAACAGGTTGGGTCTTCGGCAAAAGGATTGCTTGTCTTATAGTACGCCATAACGCGACAACCACCGCATGTGCTTGTGTATTTGCATCTTCCACATTTGCCTTCAAGATTTTTCCGGTCAGTAATTTTGCAAAATGCGGATAATGAGAAGCATAATACGGCGCATCAGCCCTAAATGTATAGTTCCCGACAATCCGATAATCATTGACAAAAGTAATTTCGTCAACGAACCGAAAATCATCGCCGTAGGGCAGTTTCGAGATTATCTTGCGCGAAAGTTCATTCATAACAGTGCAATAACGGACTAACAAAAATACAACTTTTCCGACAATGCACATGCTACAAAATTCAACTTTTATTTTTCACAATCCTGAAAAAACTATAATTTTGCGGTGTACAAACACTGACCTAATGAAAAAAGGCACGATTTTAGTGGTCGATGATGAACCCATTAATTTCAAGTTGCTCAATGCAATATTGGAACGCGAAGGATATTCTGTCGATTATGCATCAAATGGACATAAGGCAATAGAAATGGCCACTATAAATAATTACAATCTTATAATCATGGACTTGAAGATGCCTGAAATAAATGGTGTTGAAACTTCAAGGCAAATAAAAAAGATAAACCCGGAAACCAATATTGTCGCATCTTCGGCCATAAACAATATGGAACGAAACGAATATTTGCTTTTCAACGACTTTATTTCAAAGCCTATAAATCGCAGTCAGCTTCTTGAAATTGTAGAAAAGTTTGCTCGCTAAAATGCAAAAAAATGGTTGTTTGCACCAGAGATTTAACAATGTACAATTATCAATTTTTCAACCTTTAGCTTTGCTCAGCTAAATTTTCAAATTTTCAAATTTTTGAATCATCAAATCATTGAATTTCTTACCTTTGTCCCAAAATTACATCTATGCATAGGTCAGGATTTGTAAACATTATTGGCAATCCGAATGTCGGAAAGTCAACGCTCATGAACGCCTTGGTAGGCGAAAGAATATCAATAATCACATCGAAGTCGCAGACTACGCGGCACCGCATTCTCGGCATAGTCAACGGAGAAGATTTCCAGATTGTTTACAGCGATACGCCCGGAATCATCAAGCCAAACTACAAGCTGCAGGAAAAGATGATGGACTTTGTTTCGCTTTCTTTCGATGACGCCGATGTTTTTCTCTATGTTACCGATGTGGTTGAATCGGCTGAGAAGAACGCCGAATACATTGAGCGTCTTAGCAAAGTGAAAATTCCGGTACTTTGCTTAATAAACAAGATCGACCTAGCAAGCGCCGAAGAGATTGAAAACTTGCGTCTTTTCTGGGAAAGTCGCCTGCCAAACGCCAAAATTTTTGAAATTTCGGCACTCAACGGCACAAACCTCGACACGGTATTCAATGAAATTGTTTCGCTTTTGCCCGAAGGTCCAGCATGGTTTCCAAAAGATCAGCTCACCGACAAGACCGAACGCTTTATTGTATCTGAAATCATCCGCGAAAAAATCCTGCTCAACTACCAGAAGGAGATACCATATTCGTGCGAAGTTGCCATCGAGGAATTCAAGGAAAGTCCCGACCTAATACGCATAAAATCTGTGATAATCGTTGAACGCCAGTCGCAAAAGGGCATTATCATTGGCAACAAGGGCGCTGCAATCAAAAAGGTCGGCACGCAGGCTCGCCTTGATATAGAAAAATTCTTCGGCAAAAAGGTTTTTCTTGAAACTTTCGTCAAGGTCGAAAAGGATTGGCGCAATAACGACAGAAACCTAAGTAATTTCGGATACAATATATAGGGCTTCGCCGTTCAATGCCTGCGGCGTTTAATGGCTACGCAGTTTCAAGTTTCTATGTTTCTGTGTTTCAAGGTTTCAATGCCTGATGTGTTTGAAGATTTAACTTCGTTGAGCTAAAGGTTGAGGATTTGAAGATTCAAAAATTCAAGAATTCAATGATTTAATAAATCAACGATTTGTGCATGAAGAATCGCGTCATGTCGCGATTGTACAATATTCAAATATCAAATTGTAGTGGCGCAATGATTTGCGCCGTTTATGTGCAATGATTTAAGCCGATGGCAATGTATTGCATCGATGCGTTCAGTGTAAAAGTTCAACGAATCAACAATCGTCAATCGTAATTCGAAAATCGTAAATACCTTAGATTCTTCCTTTGTCGTGGTAGCTATAGTAATCCTTGCCGTTGCTACTGATTATCACATGGTCGACAAACCTTATGTTCATCAGCGAACATGCATCGGACATTGTGCGCGTCAGAAAATCGTCCTCCTTGCTTGGCGACATATTTCCCGATGGATGATTGTGGACAAGAGCTAATGCGACTGCATTCAAGCGCAAGGCTTCACCGATTACAATCCTAGCGTCGACCAAAGTTTTGTCGATTCCACCAACCCCGACATTTGCTACTTTAATAATCCTGTTTGAGTTGTTAAGATATATGGCGTATGCCAGTTCACGACTTTCATCAATCACTTTTGGCGCAATGGTCGTAAAGATGTCTTGGCTGTTTTGAATTTGCTCTGACACAATATTCTCGCGGCGGCGACCAAGTTCCACTGCCGCTGCGATAGTTACCGCTTTTGCTTCACCTATAGCCTCATATTTCAGCAGGTCGCTGTATGACAGTTTGCAAAGATTGTCAATCTTGTTGTCGCAGTCGGCAAGAATTTCGCGAGCTATGTCGAGCGCACTTTTCCGCTTGTTGCCCGAACTTATGAGGATTGCTAATAATTCAGCCTGAGTCAGCGACTTTGGTCCGAGGTTGATCAGTTTTTCTCGCGGACGCTCATCTTCTGCCCAGTTCTTTATACTCTTTCGATTGTTCATGCTAGTACAAACAAAAAAACTGCTCCACCCAAAAGCGAAACAGCAATTTTAAAATTCCGTCAAATCAATTATGATAACTGATTAACGTGCTTTGCCAAAGAAGACTTAAGGTTTGCAGCCTTGTTAGCGTGGATGACATTGGTCTTTGCCAACTTGTCCAACATTTTTGCAACCTTTGGTAACATTGTTTCTGCTTCGGACTTAACCGACATAGCTCTCAATGCGCGAACTGCATTACGGGTAGTACGAGCATAAAACTTGTTGTGTAATCTTCTTGCTTCAATCTGTCTAATCTTCTTTTTAGCTGACTGATGATGTGCCATATCTTACTTTTTTAATTTATTTTTACTTTAAATCTTCCAAAAATTTTGGACTGCAAAGATACTACTTTTTTTGTCAATGCAATTTTTTAAATCAATATTTTTTCCATTTTTTGTGTTCTGATACAATATGCTGAATTATAGTGTTTTGCAAAACGCATTTGCTTGGACTTGTTATTCGCTATCCAATAATTGTTATGCGAAAATGCAAAATATGCGACATGCAATCATAAAAACTAATCAAAAGTAAAACTGGATTTGCTTTTAAAAAATAAAAATCTAAAGCGATCAGGCAACCCGTTTTTCTGTTAATCGTTATGACTATTAGAAAATAAGCAAAAAAAACTTGCCTATTTCTTAAAAAAGTTTTAAATTGCGCTCGTTATATATAGTGGCATTTTTCAGATGTTGCGTTTGTAACATAAGGAAAACCAACTATTTATGCAGTTGTTTTTATGTAATAATTATGAAGATTATGAAGATTTTTTATAAAGAAATACGCACAATGGAAAAAGTTATAACCTGCTTGACACTCGTTTTGTTGTCGCCATGGCTATTTTCTCAGTCGAAAATAGACTATCAGCGGTTGGAATTGCTTAGGGCAAAACCGCTTGACGAAATGACTGCAGATGAACGTGAAGAATACGCATTTCTGAAAGCATCTGGAGTTGATGTGCAGTTTTATACTGAAAACCAGTTTAAGCAACTGCGAAGTGGTGGTGTTAGTGCTGACTTCTGCAACGAGGCACTTGCATTCTGTACCGACGAGGGTTCTTACTCGTTCCCTGCCGGAACAAGTAGTACTCAGGCAACCGACTTCAGTAGTGGTGGTGAGAACATTGCCTGCTGTTATACAACACCTTCGCCAGCATGGTTCTATATGCGAATCGATAATCCTGGCGACTTGCTCATATACATGGAACATAGCAACGGCTACGACATAGATTTTGTTTGCTGGGGACCTTTCACAGCCGCTAGTGCCGAGGAACTTGTGAGAACAAGATGTACAGGTGGACTTAATACAAGCACAAGCAACGGAAGCCACCGTCCAAGCAACGGAAACCACTCGGGCGACATGGGTGGTTATCCTGATGGAAATATCATCGACTGTAGCTATACCACAGAAGATACAGAATGGTGCTACATACCTAATGCTCAGTCGGGTCAGTGGTACATTTTCTTGATTACAAACTATTCAAAGCAGGCTGGAACAATTCTTTTTAACTCGCAGCACCAAAGCTGGCTAAATGGTCAGGCAACTACCGACTGCAATATTATAGCAAATGTAACTTCCAATTCTCCCGTATGTGAAGGTGCAACTATAACGCTTTCGTGCTCGAATGTAAATAATGCAACATCTTATAGTTGGTACTTCAACGGTTCAAACCAAACTGCTACCGGAACTCAAATCGGAACAGGAACTGCTGTATCAAGGCCAAATGCAACTACTGCCATGACGGGCTGGTACGAACTGCAAATTTCGACAGCAAGCAGAACCAATTCGTTTTACACATACGTGATTGTAACGCCAAAGCCAAGCATTACATTGCTAAGCGCAACTCCATCTGAAATTTGTTCTGGAGACCAAATACAACTTTCGGTATCGGCAACCAACGCAACAGCTTATGCTTGGTCTACTGGAGCGAACACTCAAAATGCAACGGACAACCCAACATCTTCAACAAGATACTATGTGACGGTATCGAACACGACAACAGTAAATAATCCACAGACAAATTCTTCAGTAACAAACACTTGCTCTGATATTTCTAGCGCAAGCATAACGGCTCATCCTAGTCCAACAGTGGCAATTCAGCCTGGATATGTAAGGCTTTGCGGTGGTACCAATGTTACTCTGTCAACTGTAGTTTCTAATTGCGACAACTGTTCTTATTCATGGTCAAGTGGAGAACATGCTCCTGAAATAAGTGTGGCTCCGTCTACAACAACAACATACCAAGTAACGGTTAGCACTCCTCTGGGTTGTACAGGCGAAACGGATGTTGTAGTGGAGGTAATTGATGTAAACTCGATGAACGAGTGTAACGTGGTATATGTTGATGTAAATGGTGATGGCAGTGGAATGACGCCTTCCGACCCTACAAATATTATTTCTGCACTTAGAATGTCGGAATGTTCAGGTGCAATAATAAGAATGGCGGAAGGCACATACGAAATCGACTATCCGCTAGATCTTGTAAGTAATGTGACGATTGAAGGTGGTTATTTCGACAACTTCAACAAGAAGACATCAAGAGCAGGAGCGACGACTATTCGTCGTACAAATACATACGCGCTCGGTAGTGCCAATTCTCCGGCAGTTGTTGCTGTGAAGGGTGATGCTGTAAGTGGATTCCGTCTGCAGGACTTGACCATTGAAACCCAAGATGCGCGAAACGATTTGCCGGGCGGTAGTCAAGTTTCGTATCTCTACAGTTGCAGTGGATGGAACTTCGAGACGGCAACAAGGGCATATTCCAATATTCCGCACAACACATCAAACGTAATAGGTTCGTTTGGCGACGACGCATCATTGCCAATAACTCTTCCATTCGACTTCACTTTGTGCGGAACAACCTATTTCAGCGGGTCGACATTGTATGTTTGCTCCAACGGATTTATAACCTTTGGTGATGCTCCTTCGGGAACGCTTTCTGCACCGAATACAAGTTCTGTGTTAGCTTTGCTTCATGACCTTTATCCACCATATAGCGGAAATATATATTCAAATTATAGTGGTGGAGTACTTACAATAGAATGGTTCAACATAGTTCCATATTCAACAAGCTGTCGTACATCGACATATTCAGAAAGTTTCCAAATAAAACTCTACGAAAACACAAATGTGATTGAAATCTGCTACGGAAATATTAATCCGTGTACCGAAACCACATTGACGCCTCGTGTCGGTGTTCGTGACGGACAGACAGGTTCATCAAAATATATCAATGTTTCATCTGACTGGTCAAATCCAACACAGGTGGCATCGGCAGTAGGTTGTACATTCAACGAGACATGCAAGCCTGCCAATGGTCTTGTGTATAGGTTTTCTCCTGCCGACTTGGTTCCAACTGACGAACAAGTAGTAACCGCAACCAACTATGGAATATCGAACTATGCGGTACACTTGAAAAATTGTAATGATTACGAAATTGTAAGATGCCAGTTGAAGCCAGGAACAGGTGGAACAGGCAAGCATGGAATTCAAGGTGCGGCTGGTGCAGCAGGAAACGGCATGACTCCAGGCGGTACAGGAGATCAGCGGGGTGGTAGTGGTGCACAAGCTGGAGGCTCTACAGGTGGCAACGCTTCAAATTACAATAGTACTAATGGCAAGGGTGGTAGCAAAGGTTCAACGGGAACCAACTATACCACAAGTGACGTAGGAAGCTGCGAAAGTGAAGATGGTGGAACTGGCGGAGTTGGTAGTGCTGGTTCTGCTGGTATAGCAGGCGCAATTGGTACGACAAGGCAAATCGTTAATAGCGACTACGACGAGTACTTTAAACCGAACATATCGGGACAAGGAGGCAGTGGCTACGGTGGTGGCGGTGGCGGTGCTGGTGGCACTGGCGGAACTGCAGCTTGTTCGCAGTTATTCTCATTTAGTGAAACCACTTCAAGTGGTGGCGCTGGCGGCTACGGCGGTGGTGGCGGTGGCGGCGGCTATGGCGGCTACGGCGGTTATGGCGGCGGCTCTACATTCGGGTTATACCTATATAATACACCTTTAAATACAGAAGGCATAATTGATTGTAACATATTTACTGGAACAGGAGGACAAGGCGGTGCTGGAGGCTCTGGCGGAAATGGCGGTGCCGGTGGTCAAGGTGGAGCAGGAGTCGGTGGTTCTCGCTGCAGTTATACTTGCGGTGGTACTGCCTATGGAGGCACTGGAGGTAGAGGCGGCAACGGCGGCGCAGGAGGTCGTGGCGGTCAAGGTGGACAAGGTGCAACTGGTGTAGCTTTCAAGATCGCTAATGTTACCAACGCAGGATTGCAATCATCGGTATCAACAGGCTACAGCTTTAACCTTGAAAATCAAACTGAAATTATTGCAGGTTCCGACGAGCACCCAATGGCAAGTTGTACTGGCATTGGAATAGCAATGAGTGGCATTTCGTATACATCATTCGGAGCAGGAGCGACCCCAACTAGCGGCGCTAGTGGAACCGTTGTTTCGTACTCTACAACTGGATTAAAAACTCCTGCAGGAGCTTCTGGCAACTATACCAATTTCATTACCATGATTCAGGCAGCACCATCTCTTCCTCAGGTCACAATGGAAGGCGATGATGTTGTTTGTTGCGCAAGTGTTCACGAATATTGCATAACAGATGTGGCACTCGATCCATCAATAGTCATAAATTGGGACATCACATCTACAGTAGCAGAAATAACTAGTGTAACAACAGGACGATGTGTTAATGTTGCATTCAACAACACTACAGGTCAAATACAGCAGGCAATCGTTCGAGCAGAACTTTCGACATCTTGCTGTGGTATAATAAAGGTACTACTTGATACGGTAATAGTAAAGCCAGAAATTGAATCTTTTAGTATTAACGATGTTGTTGCATGTGAAGGAGAAACTGTAACTCTAAGTATAGATGTTGACGAAGATCACCTTTGCAACCCAGCATATCAGTGGAGGCACAATGGAGTAGAAATAGGAAATTCGAATACCCATACATTGGAACTTACAAATGTAAGTCCAATAAACTCAGGAATATATACTGCGTATGTCGTTAACGACTGCGGAATAGAATCGGCAGAAGCCAATGTCACAATCAATCCGTCTCCTACGGTTGAAGTAACTGGCATTACGCCTGTCTGCTCAGGAAGTTCTTCGAATTTCATGATAAACTCGTATCCTTCAGGAGCGACTGTCACATACACAATCTCGGCTGGAGAAAATTCAGAAAACTATACTGTTACGACACCATATCAAGCATCACACACAATAACCGAAACCATGCTACTCACCATAACGTCGATTTCGGTACCTAATGGATGTTCGGCACAACTTAACCAGATGTATAATCTTGAATTGTACAATGATATTACAGAGATATTAGCCGGTGACGATGACAATGTATGTGCAAACGAATATACCCTTGATGCTTCGTGGCCAAGTTCAGAATGGATAGGTGGCTGGACTAACTTGCCAGCAAACGTAAGTATTACTGATGCAAGTTCTCCTATTGCAACAATAACATATAATGGAACAACATATCCATACGATGCTACATTGACATGGCGCTTCGAAAATGTTCATTGTCCATCTACTGTTGTTTCGGACGATGTTACAATAACATTTGCAACACCACCTACGATTACACCATCCTCGGTAAATCCACTTGACGCGTGCTTCCTATACGATATTACCGAACTCACTTTCGAGTACGGAGGTGGTGCTACTGGTGTATCGGTAACCGGATTCCCGGCTTACGGAATCGATTATTCCGAAGAAGGAAACCAGATAATTATCAGTGGAAATGCTAGCGGAGTAGGTAGAATTGACTACACTATAACAACGACAGGACAAAATGTAGCTTGCAATGAAACATCGGTTAGCGGTACAATAAACATTGACTACTGCGATATTCCAATTGACGGACCAAGCCCAGTATGCCAAGGCGACATAGTAACCTACTCGACTGTAGTTCCTGGAAGTTATTACAATTGGACTGTTCAGGGTGGAAACATAATTTCGGGACAAGGAACAGAAACAATAGAGGTAGAATGGACAACGCCAGGTGAAAATATCATCCGAATTGCCCTTACCGGTACTAATGCACAACCGACAACACGCATAATAACAGTAAATCCAACATATCACCCGGTAATCAATGCTAGTATATGCGAAGGTGAGACTTATACAGAAAATGGTTTCAGCGAAAGTGATCAAGGTACTTATGTGCAGGACTTGCTGACTGTAAACGGATGTGATAGTATTGTAACACTAAACTTAACTGTAAATCCAAATCCTACCATAACAATTACACCTGCAGATGTGACATGTTATGGCTTTGGAAATGGTATAATTACGACTAGTGTAACTGGTGGCTCTGGCTCGTATTCGTATGTATGGTCAAACAACCAGACTTCGGCCAACATAACATCTCTCGAACCGAATACCTATAATGTAACTGTAACCGATAATTCGACCGGATGTACATCTACGGCTTCAACTACAATATCGCAACCAGATGCAATGCGAATTAACATGACACATGCGGATGTACAGTGCGGAATATCGCTTGGTAACGTATCGGTTAGTGTTGACGGCGGTCAGACTCCATATCAGTACAGATGGACAAATGGTTCAGATGCGGATGCAATTTCCAACCTTACAAGTGGAGATTATTCTGTAACAGTAACCGATGGAAACAATTGTACGCTTGCACAGAATGCAACAATAAGGAATATCGGCATAATACCTGCTGTAATAGAAGAGCAGAATCCAATATCATGTAACGGAAATAACACTGGTGTTCTTGTCGTAACATCAGAAAGTGCTGCAATGCCATTCCAGAGTTGCATCTGGAGCAACGGAGCAACCTACCAGACTAACTTCAATGTTGGCGCAGGCACATATTCTGTAACTATTACCGATGCATGGGGTTGCGAAGGTACTGCAACATACGATGTTACCGAACCTCGTCCGATAACTATTAATTCAACTTCAGGCAATCCAAAATGTTTCGGAGAACGTGCTGGTACGGTCGCAGTTAGTGTCAGTGGAGGAACAGAACCATATAGCTATTCATGGAGCAACGGAACGCACAACTCCAGCATAAATGAACTAGGAGCAGGAAGCTACTCGCTAACCATCTCTGATGGTAATGGTTGTACCAACGTAAGCACCTATACAATAACATGGCCAGAACGATTATTGGTAAGTGCCGAAACTACAGACATCCAATGCTATGGCGGCAGAGGCGGAAAAATCAGTGCAACTGCCAGCGGTGGAACATCGCCAATAGAATATTCTATACATTATGGCAACTTGACCATGACAGGTGGTCCTATATTTGATGGACTTAGTGCAGGAATATATTCGGTAGTTGTCACCGATGTATATGGATGTACAGTATCTGTAACTACAAGCATAGCCGAGCCGGAACAGATAAAGGTAACACCGTTAATTATACCTCCTTCATGTACTGGCGGACGCGACGGAAGCATCGAATTGGAGGTTACTGGTGGTGAAGCTCCGTACACATACTCGTGGGCAAATTCGGCAAACGAAACCAATATGATGACAGACCTCGTTCAGGGAACATACAGCATAACTATTACCGATGCAAACGATTGCCGCATAACTATGAATGCACTTTCAATGTATGATCATGTGGGTGAATGTATAAAGATTCCTAATGTATTTACGCCAAACGAGGACGGTGTAAACGACACATGGGTAATCGAGAATATAGGAATGTTCCCCGAAGCATACATTTATGTTTACAACCGTTGGGGACAGTTGCTGTACGAAGGACGTGGTACTGACGAGCCATGGGACGGACGCTATCGTGGACATTATGTGCCATCAGGTGTTTACATGTACATTGTAAACCTCGAAAACCTTGAAAAAGACAGGGCTTACACTGGTACAGTATCAATTTTGTACTAAATTTAACAAACTTATTTCCAATAAAATCGGGCAGTTTCGGCTGTCCGATTTTTTTATGCATATATAAATCAAAAACAAATAACTGTCCTTCAGGATTTGTACTCCCGAAGGCTAGAGTATAAGGATATTTTATCCGCCAATTCAAAATAATAACAACATAGCCATATTTCGCCTGCTAACTGCAATATTCTAGTTTTCTATGCGTATATTTATTGCATCACTAGTGACCCATGAAAAATTTCTCAAAAAAAATATCATATTTATTTGTGGATTGTGAAAAATGCATTACTTTTGCCCTGTTGACGATAGAATTGGTAATTTTGTCGTCAATTAGTGATGATATGGGGGAATTAGGCTTATTATTAACTTAATACCAGAAAGAAGTTTTTGTACAGCGTTTTGTACTTTGCAGTTGATGGGATTATGCAATGTGCGAAATTAAAACAGGTAACAATCCCTAAAACAAAAAAATTAATAAAAATGAAAATAAAAATTTTATTATCACTACTTATCGGGATGATAGGTGTGATAGCATTTAGCGGATGTGAAAAAAAATACACAACAAAAAATGATGGGGTTGAGATTGTCAAAAAAAATATTTTAGGAGAATGGAAATGTACGAATTATAGGTATAATAGGGATGGAGTATTAAAACTTATCTTTGAGGAAGATTCCATTCAAATTATTAATACAACATCGCAAAAATCTATTTTTGATAATAGAACATATTGCGGATTTGATTTTGCTGAGGACACGATGAAAATGTATTATTATATTGATGAAAATGATTATTTTCTGTATTCACCATTTACATTTAGTTTAAGTAATAGCAGACTGAGTATGTCTTTTTTAGGAGGAATGTCTCAGCCTGGAGATATGCCTGATAGTGATTATAAATTTAAAAAAATTAGATAATGAAAAAAATATTTCTTCTTTTATTTAATATATTACTTCTATGCAGTAGTATATTTGCTCAAGCATCAAGATTCGCATTTAAATGCAAATTAGACGAAGATTCGTTAGTTTTTATAAAGACAGGTAATATATATGTCCAATTCAAGGATAATATAAATTCTGCAGAGAGAACACGTATTACTAATTTTTTTATAGACAAAGGCATCCAAAGCGAATATGTGAGTGATATGATAGTAAGATTAAAAACTTCTGTAAATCCAAATTCGGTTGGTAGTTTATCAAATATTTTATCTGACGATTTTATTTTGTGTTCGAGTGAAGAACTAATATATCCTGTTGATTCTACAATTCAATGGGCGGGCAATGATATATTCGTTCAATTAAAAGATGGCGTGGAAATAGAAAACTTATTAAAGTCGTTGCCAGTTTTATACACCCAATACTATAATTGTAACATATACAACAACCGTGAATATGTTGTTACAATACCTAATTACGATGCATTTGAATATGCCAGTATGCTTTTGAATTCTAGTAATGTGGAATATGCTGTACCAAGTTTTTATCGAAAAGGTATCTTGCAAAACCCATGTTATGGTCAGCAATGGAACTTAAAAAATACTGGTCAACATTGCAATATTTCTGGAGTCGACATAAATGTGGAAGATGCATGGACAATATCCACGGGAACTGGAGTAAAGGTTGCAGTTGTTGATAATGGTGTGCAGTTAGATCATATTGATTTGGTCGGGAATATCACAACTGGATATGATGCATTGGGTAGTACATATGGAGGTCCATCCAATGGAGACTATCATGGAACATGTTGTGCTGGAATAATTGCAGCCAAGAATAACAATATAGGAGTAAAAGGGATTGCATATAATTCAACAATCATACCTATTAGAATGCATGAAGGTCGGAGTTTTTCTTATGATGTGAATTGTATAAATTCAATAAATTATGCAGTAGATAATGGGGCGGATGTTATAAATTGTTCATGGGGAGGGGGTAGTCCTAATCCTTCATTAACTAGTGTGATAATTTCTGGTGCGGCAAATGGTCGTGATGGAAAAGGTTGTGTTTTTGTTTTTTCATCGGGAAATAGAAAGCATATATTTAATGACAACAATGATGTAAGATATCCAGCAACATTAAGTAGTGTTATTTCTGTAGGAGCAATAGCTCCTAATGGTAAACGTAAATCGTTCACTTCCTGTGATGGAGAAAGTTGGTGGGGAAGTTGTTATGGCGATGAACTTGATGTTGTTGCCCCAGGTGTTTTTATTCCAACAACGACAATTAATAATGACACCACATTATATTTTAATGGAACGTCAGCAGCAGCACCACATGTTTCGGGAGTGGCGGCTCTTATGCTTTCTGTGAATCCATATTTGACTTCTGCACAGGTAAAAAAAATAATAGAACAAACTGCACAAAAAGTTGGTGGTTACAATTATCAGACAACAACAGGTCGTCCAAATGGCACTTGGTGTCCAAAGACTGGTTACGGCTTAATTGATGCCTATTACGCGGTTGCCACTGCATGTTATTATGGTTATCAGATAAATGGTCCAAGTATGGTAAATAATGCCTGTCAGGAATATACTTATTCGTTGAATATGCCATTGCCTCCTGGTGTTGTTACTTCGTGGTATGCTCCGGAATGTTGCTTTGAAGTAATTTCTGAAACATCAACAAGTATAACAGTTCGTCCTATTACAAGCAATTATTTGCCAGGAATACCCATTACGGTTCTCTTGTATAGACCAGGGTATCATATATTCTTAGATAAAGAAATTATATATGATATAAATGGATTTTCATGCGAAAGCAATTTCAGCAGTACAGCGGACAGAACAATATCTACACCTACAAATATATCGGGAACGTTTACAATAAATTCAGGACATACAGTAACAATAACATCACAGGTTAAGTGTATGCCTGATACAAAAATCGTCATTAATCCTGGAGGCAAGCTCATAGTTGATGGTGGAACAATATCAAACTACTGTACAGGAAGAACATGGAATGCCATTTATGTAGTTGGTAATACATACCAACGTCAACTGGCAAACAATCAGGGGACTTTAGAGGTTAAGAACAATTCTGTAATTGAGAACTCATCTTGGGGCATTGTTACTTGGAATGGCACAAGCTATGGTACGACAGGAGGCATTGTGAAATGCACAAATTCAACATTCCGCAACAATGGAAGGCAGGTGGAATTTTACCCGTACATTAATCATACTGCCAGCAATGAAGAGTGTAACAATGTCAGCTATCTCAAGAACTGCAACTTCATAATAGACGACAACAACCTATTTTCGTCGTCTAACGTAACCTATACTGACATGATAAAGATGAGCGGAGTAAATGGTGTCGCAATACGAGGTTGCCATTTCAGCGATGCACGTACAGGTTCGCCTACAAGAGGCAACGCTATACATCTTGCTGGAGCAGGTGTAAACATTAAGCCGTCGTGTTCTTATGGCGACTATACCATCAATATGCCGTGTTCATGCATGGGAGAGAGCAGGAATACTTTCAGTGGCTTTACAAAAGGTATATATGCTGAAAATACAGGAACGAACTATCCATTTAGTGTTTTCAAGGCAGATTTCGAAAAATGTCAGTATCCTGTTTTTTCGTTAGGTGTCAACAACTATAAGGTTATAGTGTCTGACTTTGACTTAACAATTTCTGGACAAACACAAACTGCATATGGAATTTTTTCTAGTAATAGTACTGGTTATACAATAGAAGGGAATGATTTTTATAGGGATTGCAATAATGTTGGAAATTATGTGACATTTGGAGTTTTTGTTCAAAATTCAGGAAATGATTACAATACAATATACAGAAATAATTTTGAAAAACTTGCTGATGGCATTTATTCAAGCAACAATCCTTCTCTTCAAATATTGTGCAACGAATTCTCCAATTCTTTTTTTACGGACATATATGCCACAAGTGCAATTTCGATATTGCAAGGAGCATATAATCAAAGTGCTGGCAATAAATTTACTATGAATATGCCATCAGAATGCTATAATATTTATACGGAAAATCCGATTGTTTATTATCATAGTGGATCAGCCTTGTCATCAAATTCCTATTATCCAGCTTCCACGTATGGGTATATTAGTAAAGTTGACAACATTACAGCCAACGAATGTGAACCTACAATATGCATTGTACCGATATTGCCGCCAATAAATCCGCCCATAAATCCTAAGTCCTCACCAGCCAGCGATGACATTTCCCTATATGAGTCGCTACAGCAGGAGTACGATTCGCGCCTAGCGGAATACGATGCAGCTGGCTACGGATTCCTGCTCGAGAACTTTGATGAAGAAGATGCCGACATAGTGGCGCTGGCAAGACTTAAGCAGGATACGCTAATCACGATTCACCGTGCAATGGCAGAAATTGCAAACCGCAACATTGATGCTATATTGCAGGATACTCTGGTTTTTGACCGTGAAGCATTAAACGGATGGTACAACCGAATAAATACCCAGACAGCAAAATATTCGTTAGTAAATAGTTACTTCGAAGTTGGCGAATATGCACTTGCCCGTCAGGAACTGGCATCGATACCA
>JAEEGJ010014866.1_pt1 | contig 18324 bp, 19 predicted proteins | sample 8958761 | NCBI WGS metagenome assembly JAEEGJ01 (sample SAMN16246546, study PRJNA631951) | gut metagenome | biome: gut microbiome; feature: rumen; material: RS-attached | host: Bos | place: Iran: Karaj | collected 2018-10
AACGTCGTATCCACCACTGTGTTTTGGGCGATACATGAAAACATTATCACTCACTAATTGGCCATAATCCTTATCAGGCGTCAGCATATAAGTGGTGATGCCTTCCTTTCCTGCTTTTGTTGCTAAAGTACCTATTACGTCATCTGCTTCATAGCCTTTTACCTCTAAGATAGGTATATTATAGGCTTTTATTATCTCCTTGATGATGGGAACAGATTGACGGATAACCTCAGGCGTTTCTTCTCGTTGTGCCTTGTATTGCTCAAAAAGTTCATGACGGAAAGTAGGTCCAGAAGGATCGAATGCAATGCCAATATGTGTGGGTTTTTCCTTATTCAGCACTTCCTCCAATGTATTTACAAACCCCATGATAGCAGAGGTATTCATACCTTTGGAGTTGATTCTTGGGCTTTTGATAAGTGCATAATAAGCCCTATATATAAGCGCATAAGCATCTAAAAGGAAGAGTTTATCAGCTGTTTTCATCGTTGTAGCATAATAATTCTTGGTAAAGTTACAAAAAAATGGGCAATTACGAGTTTTATTATTACTTTTGTATCGCTAAAAAGTAGATAATGGATTTTAAGTCAGTCATATTAGCTCCTATTAGTGAAGAAAGAGAACAGTTTCTAAAGGTTTTCAATACTTCTCTCCAGAGTACCAATCCCTTGTTGAATCAGGTATTGGAGCATGTATTGCATACTTCAGGAAAGAAAATGAGGCCAATGCTGGTATTGCTTACTGCGAAATTGTTTGGTAAGGTGACTGTAGAAGCCATGCATGCTGCTGTTGCTCTGGAACTGCTTCATAATGCCAGTTTGGTGCATGATGATGTGGTGGATGAGAGTGATGAGCGTCGCGGAAAACCATCTGTAAATGCTGCCTTTTCCAATAAAGTGGCAGTCCTTTCTGGAGATTTTATGTTGGCAACAGGTTTGTTGGAGGTTCATAAAACCAAAAACCTGAGAATCATGGAGATTGTCTTCAGTATTGGACGTGATTTAGCAGATGGAGAGATTCTTCAACTTCATAATAATGCCACTGAAGAGCATTCATATGAGGTATATTTCGATGTGATTCGCAAGAAAACGGCTGTTCTTTTTGAGGCTTGTGCCTCTATAGGGGCTATTTCTGCAGGAGCATCTGCTGCTGAAGTAGAAATGATGCGTCAATATGGTGAATACATAGGCCTTTGTTTCCAAATTAAAGATGACATTTTCGACTATACCGCTGATAGTAAACAACTTGGAAAACCCACTGGAAATGATATGCGTGAAGGAAAACTTACACTTCCTGTCCTTTATGCATTGAATAAATCCAAAGATCTAAAAGCACACTCAATTGCTGCTAAGGTTAAAGAAGGTACTGCTACTTCTGATGAAATCAATGGATTGATTCAATTTGCAATCGAAGAGGGGGGTATCCAATATGCTGAGCAAGTGATGGACAATTATCGTCTTAATGCTCAAGAATTAATAAAGGAAGTCCCAACTTCAGATGTTAAGACTTCCTTGCTTGCGTTTCTTGATTATGTTATTGATAGAGAGAAGTAAAATCCCTTTACCAAATCTTCACTTCCTCTCCAAAGATATCGCTCAACAGATAATTGGCTAAACGACTGGTTCCTAAACGGAAATATGAGTTATTCAGCCATTCTTCTCCTAATACTTCTTTCACGATAGTATAATAAACCAATGCATCGTTTACATTACTAATGCCACCTGCGGGTTTAAAACCAACTTTTCTGCCTGTAAGTTCATGGTATTCCTTGATAGCCTTGCACATCACATATGCCGCTTCTGGAGTAGCTGAAATGCCAATCTTTCCTGTAGATGTCTTGATGAAATCTGCTCCTGAATACATAGCTAGAATAGAAGCTTTTTTGATGTTTTCTGCCGTTTTTAGAGCACCAGTTTCCAAGATGACCTTCAAAGTGTGGTTATCTCCACATACATCTCGGATTTCTTCAATCTCATCGCACATAGTTTCATAGTCACCTGCTAAGAATTTACCAACAGACAACACGATATCAATCTCATCTGCTCCATCTTTAAGAGCAAGGCTTGTTTCCACCATCTTAACTTCTGGAAATGTTTGTGAAGATGGAAAACCTGCAGATACGCAAGTGATATGTACATCTTCTACTTCCAAGGTGTCCTTCACGATTTCTGCAAAACAGGGATATACACAGATGGAAGCCACATTCTTCATATCTGGATGCTCTTCATCAAAACTATTCACTTTCTGCGTGAATTTCATGACACTCTCATCATTGTCCGTCTCTTTAAGCGTTGTGAGATCAATGCAATTGAAGAGGAGTTTCTTCACATCCAGTGTGTTGTTTTCCTCCACCTTTTCAGAAAGAAGGTTAGCCACTTCTTTCTTTATTTCCTCATCGTCCAGTTTTGTAGGATATTTGGCTAATGCCTGCTCATATTTGCTTTGTTCTCTTTGGATATTCAATGCTTCCATATTATTGCAGTTTTGAGTTATTTATATGTCTTTCCTTATCTCTTTTGGTCTTTTTCTCGATGGTTTTCTGGAATGCTTCTGTAAGATTTACTCCTGTTTGGTTAGCTAAACAAATAAGCACCCAAAGTACATCGGCCATTTCTTCTTCCAGATTGTCTTTTTCGCCCGCTTTGAACGACTGGTCTCCATATTTTCGTGCCATTACGCGTGCTAATTCGCCAACTTCTTCTGTGAGAACAGCCATATTGGTCAGTTCGCTAAAATAGCGTACGCCATAGGTCTTTATCCATTCGTCAACAGTTTTCTGAGCCTCTTCTATGGTCATATTATTCTTTATTTTTAGTATCAATGCAGATGGTAACTGGTCCGTCATTGATAAGTTCAACTTCCATATAAGCGCCAAATTCACCAGTTCCAATGGGCTTCCCAAGTTCTTGCTCCAAAGTTTGGCAGAATTTGTTGTAAAGCGGAACGGTGATTTCATGCTTCCCTGCACGCAGATAAGAAGGGCGATTACCTTTCTTAGTCGATGCGAAGAGTGTGAACTGACTGATGGCGAGAATCTCACCTTCTACATCTTTCACAGATTTATTCATCACTCCATTCTCATCGTCAAAGATACGCAAATTTACGATCTTTTTGGTAAGCCAAGCGATATCTTCTTCGTTATCTTGTTCCTCTACGCCAATGAGTACCAATAAACCTTTCCCAATTTTAGATTTACATACTCCATCTATGGTGACAGATGCCCTTTGGGTTCTTTGTATGACTGTTCTCATGATAGTTTGCTTACTATATTGTTATCAAAATATGCTTTAATAATACCTGCTTTTGCGTTTCCAATGACTTCTGCAATACTTTCCTTATCTGCTTCTTTGATGCGCTTTACACTTTTGAAGTGCTTAAGCAGGGTTTCTTTCGTTTTCGTTCCGATACCCTTGATGTTATCCAATTCTGAACTTATCTGATGCTTACTGCGCTTTTCTCGATGGAAAGTGATGGCAAAACGATGCACTTCATCTTGAATGCGTGTGAGCAGATGGAAAAGGGCAGAATCTTGCTTCATTCCTATGGTTTGAGGAGGGAAACCAAATAGTAATTCGTTGGTTCGATGTTTATCGTCCTTTGCTAATCCTGCAATGGGTATGTCCAACTTTAATTCATCCAATACCTCCTTGACAATACCCATTTGTCCCTTTCCGCCATCTGTAATGATTAGATCGGGTAGGGGAGTTTCTTCTTCAATGGCTCTGGCATATTTCCTATAAACCACTTCACGCATAGAAGCATAGTCATCGGGACCAATTACCGTTTTAATATTGTATTTTCGGTAATCGTTTTTAGAGGGTTTTCCTTTTATGAAAACCACACATCCTGCTACTGGATTTGCTCCTTGTATATTGGAGTTGTCGAAACATTCTATGCGGATAGGCAGTTTCTCTAGATGCAGTAAATCCTGCAGTTCTTTAAGCAATCTGACTGCACGTTGTTCAGGATTTAATTTTTCTTCTTGTTGTATTCTATCTTTCTTGTATTCTTTAACATTGAGAATAGAAAGATCCAACAATTTCTTTTTATCTCCTCTCACAGGTACTGTGAAAGTGGCGTTATTCATTTCCATTTCTACGTGGAATGGTACGATGATTTCTTTAGCCTTACTTCCAAAGCGTTCGCGCATTTCTGAAATACCTAGTGTCAGTAATTCTTCAGGGGTCTCGTCCAATCGTCTTTTATACTCGAATGTAAACGATTGGTTAATGCATCCATTTTTAACATGCATGAAATTGATGAAGGCAGATTTGTGCTCTTCGTCTTCTTCGATGGAGAATACATCGATATTATCCATGTGATAATTCACCACTTCCGATTTGGCATTGAAGTTCTGAAGTGTGAGGAGTCGTTGCTTTAGAACCTCTGCTTCTTCGAAACGAAGTTCCTCTGCCATTTTTTTCATAGTTAGCAAAAAATATTTTTCTAGTTTGCGTGTGTTACCTTTTAATATTTCTCGCACTTCCTCAACGTTCTTCATGTAATCTTCTTCGCTCTGCTTTCCTATGCATGGCCCTTTACAATTACCCATGTGGTATTCTAAACAAACCTTGAATTTGCCTGCTTCAATGTTTTCTTTTGTCAGATTCAAATTGCATGTGCGAAGAGGGTAGAGGTGTTTAATCAGTCCCATCACATTGTTCAGTGCACCAACAAAGGTATATGGTCCGTAATATGTCACATGCTTCTTGTCTGTTTGGCGTGTTTTATAGATTATCGGAAATGGTGTCTCTGGAATGGCAATGGAAGGATAGGTTTTATCATCCTTCAACATCACATTGTAGCGTGGCTTATATTTCTTGATAAGCTTATTTTCCAGATTTAGTGCATCTTCTTCCGTATGTACAGTGGTGTAACTAATGTCTTGAATTTTGCTGACAAGCATCCTCGTCTTGATGGATTCTTGGTTCTTATTGAAGTAAGATGCCACTCTTTTCTTCAAGTTCTTTGCTTTGCCAACGTAGATGATAGTTCCTGTCTCATCCCAATATTGATAGCTTCCAGGCTCTTCTGGAAGGCGGTCAACAATGGTCTTGAGATAGTTTAATCGTTCTTCGCCGGCTCGTTTTTCCATAGTGCTTAAAGAGAAAGAATGGAGTCAATTTCAATGTCCTTATCGAAGATCTCACGACCCTTTAAGTCTTTCAACTCGATGATGAAGTTTACATACACTTTTCTTGGATGCAATTGTTTCACCAATTCACAGGCCGCTTTCATAGTACCTCCCGTTGCCAGAAGATCATCGTGTATTAGCACGATATCCTCTTCAGAAATGGCATCCTTGTGCATCTGAATAGTGTCTTTTCCATATTCCTTTTCATAGCTGGCTTCAATAGTTTCAGCAGGCAACTTGCCAGGTTTGCGGATTGGTACAAATCCGGCATTCAATCTGGTTGCAAGGATAGGAGCCATGATGAAACCACGTGACTCTATGCCTACCACCTTTGTGATTCCTTTGTTTTTATAAAGCTCATACATATTGTCGGCCAATCCCTTGAGTACATCTGGTTGTTTGAACAAGGTTGTTACATCATAGAATAAGATTCCCTTAATTGGGAAGTCTGGAACCGTTCTTAAATTCTTGATTAAGTCTTCTTTTGTCATAGTTGTTATTATTAATGTTCCACGTGAAACAAATTATAGCTATCTGCCTGACAATACCAACAATACATTGATATCGCTTGGTGAAACCCCCGGGATTCTACTTGCTTGTCCGATGTTCTCAGGATCAATTTTCGTAAGTTTCTGACGGGCTTCAGTAGATAAAGACTGTATGCTGTTGTAATCAAATTTTCCTTTGATTTTTATGGAGTCTAATCGCGTAAGTTTGTTGGCCATCAGTCTCTCTCTTCCTATATATCCTTCATACTTTATCTGTATTTCAGCAGCTTCGATTATTTCTTCTTTACGTTCTGTAATAGAATCAAGAAGTTGTTGAAATTCAGGAATCACTTCTGCTGTTTGCTTAAGGGTGATTTGCGGACGGATAATAAGGTCTTTGAGTTTGCATCCATGACGGAGTGGGGTGGTTCCCCAAGTTTCCAGCAATCCATTGATGTCGTTTGGATGAATGGAGTAATTGGATGCAAAATCAAGGATACGAGTTATCGCTTCTTTCTTCTTCACTAACAATTCGTGTCGATGGGCATCGACTAAACCAAGTTCCCAAGATTTTTCCGTAAGACGCATGTCTGCATCATCCATTCGCAGGAGAATGCGATATTCTGCTCTGGAAGTGAACATACGATAAGGTTCATCCACTCCTTTAGTCACCAAGTCATCGATCAATACACCAATGTATGCTTCATCCCTTGCCAAAACTAATGGCTCACATCCATTGCAGCAACGATGAGCGTTGATACCAGCCATCAATCCTTGTCCAGCTGCTTCCTCATAGCCAGTTGTTCCATTAACTTGTCCTGCAAAAAACAGATGCTTGATGACTTTAGACTCTAAAGAGTGCAACAATTGAGTAGGGTCAAAGAAATCATATTCAATAGCATATCCAGGACGATAGACCACCAAATCTCGAAAAGCAGGGATTTGCTTCAGTGCTTCTATCTGAATCTCCATAGGAAGCGAGGAGGAAAAGCCGTTTAAGTAAAGTTCTCGCGTGGTTTCTCCTTCGGGCTCCAGGAATAGTTGGTGGTGATCACGATCTGGAAAAGTGACTATCTTGGTTTCAATGCTTGGACAATAACGTGGTCCAATGCTATGAATCTGTCCATTATAAAGAGGGGAATCTGGTAGTCCTTTACGGAGCACTTCATGTACAGCGTCATTGGTGTAGCATGTCCAACAAGGGAGTTGCTTCAGATGCTTTGGTGGCGTGTCTAAAAAAGAGAACTTGTGAAAATCGTCTTCCCCATCTTGAATCTCTAGGTCTTCATAGTGTACACTTCGTCCATCAATACGTACAGGCGTACCAGTTTTCATGCGTGCAAATCCAATACCATGTGAAGCGATAGACTCCGTGAGCTTGTAGGATGCTGGTTCTGCAATGCGTCCTCCTGCTACCATCTTTCGTCCGATGTGCATTAAACCATTGAGGAAGGTTCCTGCTGTAAGTATCACACATTTGGCCCACATGGTTACTCCCCAAATGGTCTTTACGCCTTGAATTTCACCGTTCTTCACAATGATCTCTTCAACAGTATCTTGCCAAATGCTCAGATTGGGCGTATTCTCCAATATTTCACGCCAAGTCCAAATAAACTTATTGCGATCGCATTGAGCACGAGGACTCCACATCGCAGGACCTTTGGAACGATTAAGGATGCGGAATTGTATGGCGGTCTTATCTGTAACGATACCCATTGCTCCTCCCATTGCATCAATCTCACGAACTATCTGTCCTTTAGCAATACCGCCAACGGCAGGATTGCAACTCATTTGAGCTATCTTGTTCATATCCATAGTGATAAGACACGTCTTGGAACCAAGTCGCGCAGCAGCATGGGCAGCTTCGCATCCTGCATGGCCACCACCTATCACTATGACATCAAAAGTAAATTCCATTTATATCAGCTTTACGCCGTAAAGATACAACATTTTTCCGATTCGTTGAAGAAATCGGAGTGTTCGCTGAAAATAAATACCATTTATGCAAGAGCTGTTATTAAAAAAACATATCTTTGTATGGCATTTTATTTCGATGAAATGAATACGATGGAAGTCCGTATTAATTGGAAATAATCAAATGGATTTAACTATATATGTTTATAATATGAAGAAATTAGTATTGTCATTACTTCTTTTAGCTGGTTTTTCATGTGGTATATATGCGCAGGTTTCAACGGAGCGCGACCATAGAACCAATCCTGATAGGTATTATCTGAATTATGAAGATGTAGCAAGCAGTTTGAAGTTGTTGCCACCACCTCCCGAAGTTACCAGTATTCAGTTCCTTTGGGATGATGCTCAGTATAAGAAAGGCAAAATGATGCGTTCTTCTGCTAGAGGTGAGCAGGCGGTAAGAGATGCTTCACCTGGTGCTGATAGTTTTTCTTCTGCATTTGGTTGTGAAATAAGTCAAGAAAATACTCCCGAAATTTACAAGCTTATCTCGACAATGAGGGAGGACGCAGGTGATCTTTCTACGCGTGAGGCAAAGAATTACTACATGCGTCCACGTCCTTACATGTTCTACAGTGAAGATACCTCTGTGCCTGGTGCGCAAAGGGGACTCAGCACCAATGGCTCTTATCCTTCTGGTCATACAGCCATCGGATGGGCAACAGCTCTTGTTCTTGCTGAAATCAATGTTGAGAATCAAGATGCCATTCTGATTCGTGGGTATGAAATGGGACAAAGTCGTGTGATTAGTGGTTTCCATTTCCAGAGCGATGTGGATGCAGGTCGATTGGTTTCTGCAGCTGTAGTTGCTCGTCTTCATGCTAACGATGAATTTAATGCCCAGTTGAAGAAGGCAAAGAAAGAGTTCGAAAAGCTGAAAAAAGCAGGAAAGATACAAAAGGTAACTGTGGAGTAATCCTTAATTGTTATTTGCCCAACTTTAGTGTTGAGGGTCGGATAATAGAATAGGTAACAAAGCATTGAGGGTACGGCAATGGTTTTGCCGTGCCCCTTTGCATATCATTCTAAACCTATCTTGTTACTGATGATCTAAAGGTTCAATGCAGTGAGTAATAGTCGTGTCATATAAAAGTACCAAGGCATCAGATGGCAAATAAAAGACGAATCAATATGAAGCAAACAAAGTTATTTATCGTCATTCTGACTATCTGCAGTGTAGCGATATGGTCTTCATGTTCAAGTATTCGCTATCCTGCAGGGCAAAGCATATCTGCACTTGCTTACCAGATATGGGAATTCAGTCAAGGTCATCCTGATGGTTTCACACTTGACATCAGCACCATGACAGAGCCCACATCTGGCATATCCGTGGGGTATGCAGAAACACAGAACTGCCATTCGCGCAAGCAACTTAAAAAGGTAGTCCGCCACGCTTTGAAGCATGATGGCATCGTAGGTGGATGGTTCAATAGTGATGATAGCCTGTACTATTTCGACAGTGATCACTTATTTCCTGAAGATTCATTGATACCAGCCCTCAGATTTGCCAAGCAAAACGGGCAATATTCTGTATTTATCCTCTCCAAGGGTGAAACTATTTCTGTGGAAAAGTAAAGAGCATTATTCTGATATTGCTTCATCAGCATTTTTCCTTTCAGCTTTCACGAGAGTTTCCTTATTTGCATTATGCACTTTTTACTTCTTTGTGAAAGGTGAAGGTCAAAATCGAAGCTGCTTCTTATAAACTTCAGAATTCTAGTAACAAACTTCTGTTTAGGTCTACTATAATCATGTTTTAAGTGAAACAATAGTGAATCAACACTGGTAACTATGTAATCAACAGTGTTAATCATGTAATCACCACTGATGATTACACAATCACCACTGATGATTAAAGAATGTGTGGTTATTTAGTAAACTTTGCCTACTTATTCCACAAGTTTTGTCAAGTCGGATTTTATTAAACAATGGTCGCTAAGCATCACATTGTTTATAACTTTCACGTTGGAGTGTGCAAAGCCTTTCGTGATGATATTGTCGTAACAGCTGCGTGGAGCACTTCCAGCAGGGTAGGTGAGGATATCTCCTAAATAGCCATGATTGGCCATATCATAACCAGCTTCGAAAAAGGCATCAAACTCCTCGCTTTTACTTGTGTTCCAGTCTGCACACATGATGACGTACTTATCGTTCTTGAAAGCCTCTATGAGTTCTTGAATCTGGATGGCACGGTAAGGTGCACCATTTTCACCTTGATTCCAATCCAGGTGCGTGGAAACCACCTTTACGATATCACCATCCAGACGCATGGTGGTCACCAGATAGTAACGCTTCTGTACCATCTTGGAGAACAACACGGTATCTGTGCGCAGCACCTCGATTCCATTGCTGAAGATGGCATTGCAATTGTAATCATACTTCGGACCAATCTGAGCGTCGCGATAATTGGAGAGGATGGCTTCATGGGCATCTACAGCTGCTTGAGTCTCTGTGGCGTTGACCATCAGCGGATTATACTCCACAAGGGCAAGGATATCAGCATTAAGATCGTTGAAATAGGCGCGATAGGTTTGCTTATAGAAATCAAGCACTGCATGGGTGAGTTTGGTATCGCCAGATTTACCAAGAGCAAAGTGTCCGATGTTCCAACTGGCAACGGTGATCTTGGTGAAATACCTGTTTTGTGCTTGGAGTCCCAAGCAAATAAAGGCAAAAAGAGCTAAAATGGTAACTGACTTTTTCATAGTATCAATAGCTAATATATTCTTTCATTCCTAATTTCTCATCATAGCCATACTCTCCGAAAGTAATGAAATTGTCGATGTACCAATCTCCACGCTCGAAAACCATTGGGAGTTCCACGAGTGTATCCTCCCCAAAGTTGGTGATAATGACGCGTACTTTGGCACTGTTTTCCTTAAGATCAGAGATAGATTCAATTTTCATGGAGAGATCGCCCCAATCTTGTCCTTGAATCCAATAATCGGATTCATAGTAACCCAGATCGTCTTCCTCAGCATGCTCTTTATCATACTCCTCCACTTGTTTCAGAACGTCATTGAAGTCCTTAGAGCAGTAGTCTTTCTCGAAGTTGCGTTGACCAATAACGGCTAAACCATTGGCCGTATTGTTTTCGTTATACACTCCGAACACGTCGTCATAGATGGCTGTGACACGCTCTGAAAGATATGCTTCCGAATGCTTGTCTGCTTTATTTGAGGAGCAGGCTGCTAATAATCCTGCAAGAATGCAAAATAAGATCTTCTTCATATATTGATAGTTTTAAGTAATTCCAGTGCTTTGTTTTCTGCAGCCTCCATGATTTCACGTTCACCAGGACCTTTATCGTTAATGCCACAGAGGTGCAGGATGCCATGGATGATGACGCGATGCAGTTCTTGTTCATAAGGTTGGTGAAGCATCTCCGCATTAGAATGCACGGTGTCAAGGCTGATGAAGATATCGCCACTCAACTTTTTGCCTTCGCAATAATCAAAAGTGATGATGTCTGTATAGTAATCGTGCTGCAGATATTCCAGATTTACCTCCAAGATACGCTTATCAGAGCAAAAGAAATAGGAGATGGGTCCTACGCGCTTGCCATAAGTAGCAGCCACTGCCTTGATCCATTCCCTTACCTGTTCTTGCTGAATGGCAGGCATTTCGATATCTTCTGTCTGAAAGGTAATCATAGTTTATGCAAAGAATAAGTAACTGATGATAATACCAGCGATGATGCCAGAAAAATCTGCCAGTAATCCGCATGTCACAGCATTGCGGGTCTTGGTGATACCTACACTGCCAAAATATACAGCCAATATATAGAAGGTGGTATCAGAAGCTCCTCGTACCACGCAACTCATTCTACCTACCAATGAATCTGCTCCATATTGTTGCATGGTGTCTATCATCAAGCCATTGGCGCCACTTCCGCTAAGTGATTTCATCAAGGCAGTTGGTAAAGCCCCCACGAAAGTAGTGTCAACACCCGTCAATCCAACCAACCATCCAATGCCATTTACTAAATAATCCATCGCCCCAGAGGCCCGGAAAACACCGATGCCTACAAGGAATGCCACCAAATAAGGAATGATACGCACTGCTGTATTGAAACCATCTTTCGCTCCCTCGATAAATGCGTCATACACATTGGCTTTCTTCCACAAACCCCAGATAATGAAGAGGATGATGATGCCAAAGAGGATGATGTTTGCCACTAAGGTAGAGTAGGTACCCATGGTTTCACGACTCACTGTGACGAAAAGCCACATAAGAAGGCTGAAAAACACACAGATGCCTGCCACTAAGGAAAGTATCGCCTTGTTGAATAGGTTGATTTTCTGACTGATACTTACTACCGTGATACCCACCATCGTAGAGATAGTAGTAGTTATCAGCGTAGGGATAAAGATATCAGTGGGTTGTGCTGCCCCCATCTGCGAGCGATACATCATGATGCTGATAGGAATCAGAATCAATCCGCTGGTATTGATGACCAGAAACATGATCATCGGATTGGTAGCCGTATCTTTCTTGGGGTTCAGTTCTTGCAACTGATCCATCGCCTTGAGTCCCAGTGGTGTAGCAGCATTATCCAGTCCAAGCATATTGGCACTGAGGTTCATGAAGATAGAACCAAGGGCAGGATGTCCTTTAGGGATATCTGGGAACAATTTGCAAAGCACAGGACTCAGGAACCTTGAGAGTGCATCGATCATGCCACTTTTCTCACCTATCTTCATAATGCCCAACCAGAAAGCCAGAAGTCCCGTCAATCCCAACGAAATCTCAAAGGCCGACTTTGACGTGTCAAACGTAGAGTTCACCAATGTGGTAAATATCTCCGTATCACCAAGGAATATCGTTTTGCAAAGTGCCACGATAAAGGCAATGGCAAAAAATGCTATCCAAATGTAATTCAGTACCATACTATTAGTTTTATGCTGCAAAAATAAAGAAAAGATTTAATTTAGGCAATAAACCAGCACTGTATCAGCCTGCATGTCGAGTCCTTCCTTGCTTAATTCCATTTTAGTGTCATATCGCCCATAGCGTTCTGTCACAGGGCGTATGTCTGTAAGGATGACAGGCGACCAAAAACCATTTTTGGTGTAATATTCTTTAGTGTCTTTCCGATAAAAAACCGCATGGATAAACTCCTTATGAGCATTTTGGAATACTAAAATACAATCATCGGATAAATCCATTTTTCTCAATTCCTTAGTTTTGCACGGATATCTGCCTTTTAGTGTGAGGATATGGTCAAAGAACGCATTGAGCTGATAGCCATCAGTAAAGGTGGTGTTGCGTGTGATGATAGGAGCGGGATTAATGCCATGAGAATCTAGTAAGCAGTTCAAAGCATAGAAAATGCAAGTCTGCTCGTTGTTCAAGAGCATGTCTGAGGTTTTCATCTGCTGCATAGAGTCTTTTAAGGCAGTAATCTCAGTTTCTGTCAGACCGTCGATGACCACCGAAAACCGCTGATGAGGTGCTTTCAGACTTTCCACTTCTAATGTGGTTTTATCCTTATACGAGGTGGTGATGACAGTTTTGCGTTCTTTATAGCAAAGTGTATCATTGCCGAATATCGCTCTATAATATTGAAAAACGGCAGTATCTTTGTCCTGTTGATAAGGTTCTATCTTGTCAAAAAGCCTGATAATGGAATCCCGATAGATGGCATTCTTCATGGATTGAACCCCAAAGCGAGTACTTCCCATAGCTGCAGGCACTACGGTTTTAGAGCTTTTAGGAACAAGATCACAAGTTACTGTTTCTTTTATTTCTCGTTGCTGAGCTTGCAGAACTATATGGATGGTCAGTAGCCATAATATCAGAAGGTATTTTTTCATGTTTAAATAATTTTGCGCAAAAATAGGAAATATTATCCAATCTCCTTACGAAACAGATAATAATAATACTTCTCGTTATCATCGCTGAATTCTGGTAGGATGCCTTTGCCTATCTGCTCGAAATCATGGTGGGGGTAATACTGCCAATTGCACCAACTGTCTGTCCAGAGATAAAGCCACTTCACACCTTCTTGTTTGAGAACATTATATATGTATTTTTGAGAGCGTAGGGATAGTAAAGGGTATTCCCTTGTTAAAAAATATTAAATGCCATAGGCATTTGTTTAATGATGCTAAAAAATCGTTACATTTGTCTATCTTTAATCATCAACTATGGTATGAAGTACGTTTGCAAACATACAATAATTAGGGTGCTTTTAATTCTCGCTATGATTGTGCCTTCTTTGTGCAGTCTTCATGCTCAAGAGGATGAACATGTCTTTTTACGTGCCAATCTTTTGAGATGGGTAACCATAACGCCTGATATAGGAGTTGAGTGGCAGGTGAAAAAAGATTGGAGCGTACTTGCATCTGCTACATGGACTAGATGGAGTTTCAAAAATAATACCCGTCGATATGCTTTGAAAGAATTTGCTGGGGAAGTTAGGCACTACATGGGCTATATGACTACTGAACTTCCTTGGTATGTGGGCCTTCGTGTTTATGGAGGTCAGTTTAACTATGGCTTTACTTCTGCACATGCTAAGCAAGGTGATATTATTGGTGGTGGTATCACAGCTGGATATCGTTTGCATCTACGTAATAAAAGGTATTATGTAGATTTCACAGGTGGATTGGGTTGTACCCATGCTTCATATGAGAATTATAAAGTTCTTAATGGGACTCGATATCTTACAGGTAGAGGAGATAAGAACTATTGGGGCATTAATCACCTTTCTATAGCGCTGGTCATGAATATTTTATAACCTTGATAGAACATGAAGCAGTATACTTATAATATTATATTAGCCTTATTAGTTCTCACGATGGCAACATCGTGTGTCAAGGATAAATTGTACTTACTACCAGAAGAAGACGAAGACTTTTACGATCCCAATGCCTGGAAGCAAGCTGCATTGACAGTAAACACCCTTTGGAATGAAACAGATATTATTGCTCCACCAGAAAATGGGTATCTGATCGACTTGAATGGAAAGAATTATGAGACGAACAATGCTACTTATAATTGGCGAAGAATCATAGCGGGCAACTATAGTGTTTTCGCCTATAATATGCCTAAGGGGGTGACTATTGACGAGAACTTTAATGCCACTGTAGATAAGGAAAGTGATGGAACATATTTGAGAATGCCTGATTTCCTCTATTCTTCCCAGGTGGAGAATGTAAAGATTCTTAGAAATAGTACGTCACAGGTAGATCTTAAAATGCACCAGCTTATTCATGAGTTGGTAATAAATATCTATATGTGGCCAGGTGATGAAAACCTTGTTTCAAGCATTACTGGTACATTGAGTGGTGTAATAGATTCTGTGAATCTGCTGACACTTGAAAAGGGAACTGAAGTGGGTGAGATTTTGATGCCAATGACACTTACTTATATGGAGTATGATGGACAGGATGAGGAACTCATTGGTAAGATGACGCCCGTATATCAAGCTGTTGTACGTTTTGTTGATCTTCTAGAAGTTGAAGATGGCCAATTGGCTATTAATGTGACTTATGCGGATGGTTCTATTCAGACTTTTAGGTCTATCCTAAAACCAGATACTACTCTTGCTGAGTTTGATTTCTTTGTGAAGGGAATAGGCGGTATGGGAGCTTCTATTATTGATTGGCATGATGTTGATAATGGTTATATTATAATTAGATAGAAACCACGTTATTTGATAATAATAAAAACAAAGCCATATGAATAAGTATATTACATTCGTAGCAACTGTGTTCTCTGCAGCTACTTTTTTGACTGCTTGCGAGAACGATGAAGTACAGGATGCTGTCATCGATTATGGGCCTCCTGTTAAGATTAATGTATCTGCAGGTATTCAGACACGTGCGGTCAATAGTGCATGGACAGCAAACGATGCTATAGGTGTTTTCTCTATGAATGGAACAGCTGCAGAATATGCCAACATGCAATATATCACGAGTGATGGTGATGGTAATTTCACGGCTGCTACAGAAGATGATGTCGTTTGGTTGCCAAGTGATGGCAGTTCTCGTAGTGTACTCGCTTATTATCCGTACGTTACTGGTTGTGATGGAACGTATAGCATAGATGTGAGCGATCAGACAGATCAAGAGGCAATTGATTTTATGGTGTCTCCAGCTGTTAATAATGTCAATAAGACTCAGCCAAATGTAGCATTTGTTTTCTCACATAAATTAGTTAAGATTCAACTGAATATCCGTTCTGGTGATGGCATTACGGCAGAACAACTAGCTAATATGAATGTTACTCTTTCCAACCAATATACTACTGCCACTTGTGACGTTTTAACTGATGCAGATGTAGACGTAACAGGCACAGAAGTATCAACACTTTCCTTTTTAACTTCTGCAGATGGTACTACTAGTGAAGCGATCGTTCTGCCTGCCTCTACAACAGAAGGAATGCTTCTTCAGTTTGAATTACCTGAGGTTGGCACTTATTCTTGGGCAATAAGCAATTCTGCCAATTCACAGAGTTTCGAGATGGGTAATAGGTATATCTATAATGTAAACGTTGGCAAGACTAGTATAATTGTAACTTCACAGATTGAAGATTGGGCTGCTGGCAATGGCAGTGGAGAGGATGTTAATGCTGAGTAATAATTTTTAAAATACATACTATCATGAAGAAATATATGATTTTAGCTGTTTCTGCGCTACTATTTGTCGCATGCAGCAATGATGGTGAGATAGATAATTGGAACGGAGAGATTCGTTTGTGTACTACGACTCAGTTGCAAACTCGTGCTACTCAAGAATTGCAATCCACTCAATTTGATGCAGGTGAGGAAGTGGATATTTTCATTAATGAAAATGTTTCGTCTTCAGGTTATTATTATCCACAACCGATTGAATATACTGCAGATGGTAATGGAGGATTGAATACATATATGGATACACCACGATATCCCACTTCTGGAAATGATGTGAATATTTTTGGTGTTTATCCTAATAACAAGGCCTTTAACATTTCTGATCCTTATTCTTTTGAGGTCCAATATGACCAAAGTGATGATGACAATTATAAGGCCAGTGATTTGATGTTAGGTGCTGCCGCTAATCCTGTGAGTCGTCAAGCAGGTGCAGTTGCTGTGACATTTAAACACATGCTTTCTAAAATTAATATCAATTTAACAATTGGTGCAGGCCTCAATGCAGATTCACTTGTCAATGCAACAGTTCTTGTTTTAAATACTATGCCTTCTACAACTTTCAATGTACAAGGTGCTGCTATTGGTGACCCAGAGGGTGGAGCTCAATCAGATGTAATAAACATTATTGCAGGCAATTTGCCGGATAATAGCGCTGCCATTTCTGGAGATGCTTTGAGTCATAGTGCCATCATCATTCCACAACGTATTGAAGGCGGTACTGAGTTTATTCAGATTGTTTTACATTGGGATGATCCTAGTTATACAGAGTTGACTTATTCACTTCCTGAAACGGAAGTAATGGAATTTGAATCAGGGAAGGTATATACATATAACCTTACGGTTAATAGATATGAAATAACGGCAACCACCTCTATTGACGACTGGGTAACAGGTGCTACAATTACTGGAGATGCAACTAATTAATAGTCAATATGAACAGTAGATTTTTCATACATATTACTTTGCTATTTGCAGCAGTTACTTTGTTGGCTTGCAGTAGTGAGGATGACGTGTCAGCTTTAGGAGGACAACCCCTTGTCCTCTATGCTGATATGCCTATGACACGTTCTACTGTTGATAACCAATGGAGTGTTGGTGATGAGGTTGCTGTGAAAATAGGAGATGAGATAAAGATATATTACATTAAAGATGCTGAAACAGGGGAATTAACGACTTTTGGTAATAGTGATCCTTTCAGATGGTCTCCAGATTTTGATAGTGTTGAAGTAACGGCTTGGTCGTTAGGTGGATTCGCTGAGGCAGAGCCTTTGACGGGAATTACTATTCCTAAAGATCAAAGTCCTGAGAATGTTGGGTATACTAGGCATGATCTGCTTTATGCCAAGGGAACATTGACACCATCGAACACTCATCTTACTTTCTATCACCAGATGGCAAGGGTCATTGTGCAGTTAAAATTCGAAGCAACTGTTGAGCTTGATGATATTTTTGTATATTTAGGATCAGATTACGATGAAGAAGGGAACTCTATTGATATTGTTCCACTAACTGCAGATTTTAGTGCTCCTACTGGTAATGCTAATTATGGTACATGGAATAATTTTACCAATTACCCAGAATATGGTGGTATTACAATGTTTCATGATGCGACACCAGAAGATGGCTACGATGCTGCTTTCTCTGCTTTGTTGATACCTAAAGATTATAGTAGAACTCGATTCATTGGTATAGATGCAATCTCAGATATGGGTCTATTTTATTTTATACCATCAGATGGAGAAGCAAATTTGCAATCAGGTCGTACCTATACATATAGGATTACGGTTTATAATGATTTTCTTGATGTTACAGTGGGTACAGATGATGATGGCACTAATAATTCTGTAACACCTTGGAGTCCTAATAATTAATATTGGAATAGATGAAAGCAAATTCTATCATAGCAGTAGTCATCTTGACATTGTTTTCTTTCTGTGCTTGTACTCAAGACCAGGAAGTAGAAGTACAGCCTGATCGCATGCTGTCTATCAGGGTAGATCAGGGAGAAGCCATGACTAGAGCCTCTTTGGATGGCTTAAACACTACTTTCACTAATGGAGATGAAATAGGAATTATCATTGTTGATAATA
>JAEEGJ010014871.1_pt1 | contig 18320 bp, 15 predicted proteins | sample 8958761 | NCBI WGS metagenome assembly JAEEGJ01 (sample SAMN16246546, study PRJNA631951) | gut metagenome | biome: gut microbiome; feature: rumen; material: RS-attached | host: Bos | place: Iran: Karaj | collected 2018-10
TTAATTTTTTTCAACAAAACTCTTGCAAGAAATCTCAAAAAGGTGTATATTTGCAGCGTCAAAAATCTCAAAAAGGTGTAGAATATGGCAGAACAAAAATCTCAAAAAGGTGCAAATGACATCATTATGAAGCGCAAAATATATCAACAACTCCTTGATTGGAAGGAGAAAAGGAACGGTGAGGTGGCACTGCTCGTAGAGGGAGCACGACGCATCGGAAAAAGCTATATCGTAGAGGAGTTCGCCAGGAATGAGTATGAGTCATATATCCTCATCGACTTCAATAAGGCTCCCCAGATGGTCAGAGACTGGTTCGACCTCTATCTGGAAGACCTTGACACGCTGTTTCTCTATCTGAGTCAGCACTACAAAGTGAGACTCCATGAGCGCAAGTCGCTCATCATTCTCGACGAGATACAGTTATGTCCAAGAGCGAGAGCTGCCATCAAGTTTCTGGTGGCCGACAGAAGGTATGACTATATTGAGACAGGATCCTTGGTAAGCATCAGGAAAAATACACAAGGCATCGTACTCCCTTCGGAAGAACGTCCTATACGGATGTACCCGATGGACTTTGAAGAGTTCCTTTGGGCTACTGGTAACGACATGCTGATGGACTTCATACGGAAGATGTATGCAGAGCGGAAACCGATGGGGCAGGCTTTCCATCGTCAAGCCATGGATGCTTTCCGTCTCTATATGATAGTTGGAGGAATGCCGCAAGCCGTCAAAAAGTATATTGAGACTAAGGATTTTGATGCCGTAGATGCAGCCAAGCGCGATGTGCTGACCATCTATCGTAACGACATCTTCAATTATGCGGGTGAGATAGCCGATAAGGTGGTGTCAATCTTTGATCAGATTCCTTCTCAGTTGTCCAAGCACGAAAAGAAATTCCGCCTGTCTGCCCTAAAACCAGGTGCGAAATATCGCGATTGGGACGATGCCTTCTTCTGGCTGAAGGATGCGAGAGTTGTCAACATCTGCTACAATTCGACAGAGCCGAACATCGGACTAAAGATGAACGAAGACCGCACGACATTGAAGTGTTATATGAACGATACGGGCTTGTTGATCAGCCATGCTTTCGATGAAAAGGGCATTGTCTCGTCTGAAATTTACCAGAAGCTGCTCTTTGGGAAGCTGGAGGTGAACGAGGGAATGATCATTGAGAATATCGTGGCTCAAATGCTGACAGCCAGCGGTAATAATCTCTTTTTCTATAGTAAGTCATCAGAAGAAGCCGAAGAACGTATGGAAATCGACTTCCTGCTCCAAAAGGGGAAGGTGACCAGCCGCCATAATATCTGTCCAATAGAAGTCAAGAGCGGCAAGAACTACACGTTATCTTCATTAACGAAGTGTATGAAGAAGTTTGGAGAGTATATGGGCACTCCAACTATTTTGCATGCAGCCGACTATAAGGTAGAGGATGGAATCACCTATCTTCCTCTTTATATGGCTCCCTTATTGTAAGATTTGCGTAAGGCTGTTTCGGGGGCTTATTTTATTAGTTAGATTGGGCACTCACGCGTACCAAATTCAAAAAGGCAGGCTGGTCCTCACGGATTAGCCTGCTTAATTTTATCACACACAAATGTATTTCCATTTTGCCTTCATTAATAAAAATGGGCCGCAAAGATAGTGATTATTTCCTCAATCTCCAAGAAGAAATTGAAAAAAGTGCTTTTTTTAATCAAATATTTGGATATGTTGGGGAATATGGTTATCTTTGCAAACTCAATATTAGTGAATAGCATAATTATTTAAATTATTAAGGCAAAAGTAAGCAAGTCTCCCTGTGAAGGTCGGCTTGCTTTTATCAATCCCTATCTCTCAATCCGTAATCCCCAATAGAACCACGTTCACGGAAACGACCATCTGGGCCAATAATTCTTTCTTTCTTTTTAATTCTTCTTCTTTCGCCAATATATGGTTCGGTCTTGGTGGGTCCAATGACTGTGCCTTTATGCTTGTGTTTCGATTGTTTTGTGAATTCAGTATCTGTTATGTCTTTGCGTGGATTGCAATAAGAAAAGGAATGGGTATTAATGTGAGTATTTGATGACTCTGCCACTCGATACTTTTTCTTTAGATGCTGCTCGAGAATATGATCGAAACGTTTTTCCAGGTACTTTCGTAATACTTCATTATCAGCATAATCTCTGGAAATATCGACATGTATTTTTGAGTCGCCTACGATTTTTATATCGATTTTCGAAATCCATTTAGGCATAATATACCAATAAACTTCATAGCCTTCATAATCAAAGCGGTATTCATATTTGCCAGCGAACTTTTTATGCGTTGTTGAATCAGATGGCTCAGTAACCAAATTATTATCATTCGGGACATTTGAGAGAGAAGAATCGTCATTTCTGTCATCAATGAACTTATCCCTCCAATGTTCAAAGGCATATTGAATGATACTTTTATCTGAAGTATTCTTGTCGCATAATATCACAATTTGCCCTTTGCTATCACAGTACCCTGCAATACGCGGTATTCGCGGACTCCTTTTTATAATAATGGGTATGCCATTCAACATGATACTTTCTTCCATATCGAATCAATTTACGATAGTGGATTAAATCTCTTAACCAAGGCTTGTGATTCCTTTTGATAATACGGCAAATCATCGGGTTTCACTTCGCCAGGATATAATATTCTAAGAGTATTTCCAAAGGGATCTTCATCAATTTTCGAAAGGTATAAAAGCCCGTTGGGAAGTCTCAGTATCTGAATGTATGGAGCATCAATATCCTCCAACATAGCAAGCGTCGATTTAGTGTCAATTGTAATGTACGTATCATTGAAACCATCCAATACTGAACAATATTCATGGATGCCTACTTCGTTATACGGATCATATCTATGCATGGTCATATATCCCCGTGATATATGGAAGACTGTAGGGACTTCAGTCTGACACAGACTTCTTGCTCGTTTTAAGAACGACAATATGGAATCAGTTTTAACTACTATCTTATCCTTTGTATCAATACAGGCAAATAACTTCTTAACATCAGCAATTATTTCAGGTTTTATTTTGTGCTGATATAATACTATAAAATGGTCAGAATCACCTATCTTTATACCGTTCTCATTGTAATATATCCTAGAAAAGGACGAAACTTCTCGTTGCAAAAGACTTATCCCTCCCTTTAATATAAAGCGATTAGGAATGAAAAAGCCAAAATCGATAGCCCCATGAACATTGACAGTATCGCATGTAACCATTGTAGCCTTAGAGCTTTGAATCCAAGTTGTACAGCAATGTTGTTCGATATTGAAATAAATCGATGAATCGTAATCACCCAATTTGGATAAACGATCTAAATGACTTATCAAGAAATCTTTTTCAATTGAAATTGATTGAAGATACGTTGTTAAGGAATTAACGGGCGACTTCTTCAATATTTGGGTGGTGGAAAAAGCCTGCATTGGCGTATAATCCGATTCTCTACTTTTTTCAAAAATAAAGAACCCCAGAAAACGGTCTTCCTCAAAAGTCAGTATATCATCGTGCCTGTTCTCTAAAAAGTCACAGAATTCTTTCATCCGAAAGCAAAAGGACACATTGTTTTCAGATGATTCTGCCCATATTCGTTCACAAATACGCACACCTGGTAATAACACAAAAAGGTATGCACAATCTGTAAATACCTCAAAGAACAGTTTGTCACGGTATGAAATCCTATATGGGTCTTCATCCTCCACTTTCTCCTTCACAAATGGGCGTAAAACTTCCACTGCTTTTCTGAGCTCTTCTGTTCTTGTCTTGAATGTCATCGTAGAATGTCTTTTCAAATAATTATGTATATCAACAATGGATGAAAAACTATTAGGATAAATAGCGCCGCAAATATAAGAAAATTCTAACATTCAACAAAAAAATAAAAGAATAATTAGAAAAAAATGCCAAATTTATTGGTGCAATTAGGATATTTGATTATCTTTGCACCCGATTAACTAATCTTTAACAACAAGAGAGCACACTCGCCATGACTAAAACAGATATACCTTCTTTTTAATCATGTGAGAACTCACAAATACCGTAATTCTATGCTTATCGACAACAAGAAAAATCGTTATCCGGATGACGGCCTGAATATAAAGACTGTTTGGGATTTCATTAACACATTTTCTGGCAAAAAATCCAATCAAACAGGAAACCTTGATATTGTCACTGGCTATTTCACAATCCGTGCATTAAGTCAGCTATATAATGAAATACCAGAAGAGGATAAATTCCGAATCGTATCATCAGAGTTGGTCAAGCCAGAAGACGATGACATTCACATCATCGATATACTATCTGGTGACACCAGTATTGGTTCACGCCTTCATATCGACCAATATGCAGAGGAGGCTAAATCTTTCTTGAGAAGGAATACTGTACAGATACGAGCCATTGCCAATGCTTTTTGTCATGCCAAGGCATATATGTTTCGTAACAATGTAAAGAAAAATGACAGCTATTATCTGAGTGGCAGCAGTAACCTGACCGAGGCTGGCTTAGGACTGAAGACCTCATCAAACATTGAGTTGACCATGGGTGCTCCAGTAAAACTCAATGACAAAGATTACATAGAAGTATGCTCTTGGTTTGAAGAAATATGGGCCCAAGCATCTTCTGAGGTTCTGTCCGACCCCTCCAATCCAAAGTCTGAAAAGATAAGTGTAAAGGATTATTTCATTAAGAAAATTGACGAGTATTTCCGCAAATATACACCCGAGGAAATCTACTATAAGATACTCTTCGAGCTTTTCAATTCCGATCTCGATTTGGATGGTGGTGGCATTGAATATCACAAGGATATGTCGCTCCTGCAGACCAGTGTCATCTGGAAAACCTTATTCAACTACCAGCAGAAAGGCGTCATTTCGCTCATAAAGATGCTCCGCAAATATAATGGTGCTATCCTTGCAGATGCTGTTGGTTTAGGTAAGACTTTTTCTGCATTGGCTGTAATCAAGTATTTCCAGTTACAGAGCTACGTCACCGTCCTACTCTGTCCCAAGAAATTGGAGCAAAACTGGACTCAATACCTGAAGCGTCATGGCTCTCGTTTTGACAAAGACGAGTTTGATTATCTCGTGCGCTTTCATACCGATCTCCAGAATGACCGCTTGGAGAATGCTTACGAAGATGCGACATTGAGTTGGCTGCAGAGGAGGATGAAAGTGCTCATAGTCATTGATGAGAGCCATAATCTACGCAACGAGAAATCAGGCCGTTATCAAGAGCTTCTTACTAAACTCATACAGAACACGTCAGATGTAGAAGGTCGGGATGTTAAGGTTTTGATGCTTTCGGCTACCCCTATCAATACCGGATTGAATGACGTGAAAGGGCAGTTCAATCTTATTGGTCATGGCAATGATGCGGCTTTCAATACCGATGATTTCAATATTGAATCACTCAAGTACCTTTTCGCCGACAGTCAACGCAAATACACCCAATGGTGTGATGATCCAGCACGAACAATAGGTTCATTTATCGCTATGCTTCCACCGAGGTTCTTCAACCTTACGGACAAACTGATAGTAGCACGTAACAGAAAACTGATCGAAAAAACACTGGGTGAAAATCTGGGGTTCCCCGAAAAGGATAAACCGGTTAATGTATATCAAGGTGTTGATCATTTCGGCAAATACAAAACGACCGAGGAAATCTATACAGCCTTCGAATCTTTGAGCCTTACGGCTTATCAGCCAAGTCTCTTCTTGCACGAATCTCGTAAAGAAGCAAAGAAGGAAGCTGCTTCAGATTGGAATGATGATGTAAACCGTGAACGTTTCCTCGTCAAGATGATGGGGATCCTCTTCATGAAACGATTGGAGAGCAGCTGGCACTCCTGCCGTACTACCATAAAGAAAGTGCTCGAAGTTCATGAGCAGACTCTCGAAAAAGTTGTTGCGTTCAAGGAGAAAAAAGCAAGTGGAAAGGTCGATGTCGAGATACCCGATGACGACGAGTATAATGATACCGACGATATCTTTACCCTTCGCAAGGGATCGATTAATTTGGCAGACATGAAGAATCTTGGCGGCTTTGAACGTGGTCTTCGTATGGATGTCAATAAGCTGCGCGCCATCTGCGAAAGTCTCGATGCTTATGCCGAGGACTATGAGCAAGGCTTTGAACAAGACCTAAAGATGGAAGAACTGATAAGTATTCTTGATAAGAAACAAGAGTCAGACAACAAAAAAGTGGTCATCTTCACAGCATATGCCGACACAGCCAAATTCGTATATGATCAACTCGTCAAATGTGGTTTTTCGCGTATGGCTTCTGTGTCCGGTCAAGAAATAAATACAACAGGACATCACGCCACAAACAACTTCATCGAGGTACTTCGGAGCTTTGCACCTTACAGCAAACTCTATAAGGAGCTGGATTGGAGTGACCTTTATGAAGAGGCAAGACTCAACCGTGAAGAATATTACGACGATGAAAATCGTCGATGGAACGTACCTTACGATGTATGGAAGCAGCTGATAATCGAACGAAGGCCTTCTTTCAAACGATTGTTGGATGACGGTATTGACATCCTTATCGCCACTGATTGTCTCTCTGAAGGACAAAACCTTCAGGATGCTGATATGCAAATAAACTATGATATTCATTGGAACCCAGTGCGTCTGATTCAACGATTTGGACGTATCGACCGAATCGGTTCTCCGAACAAGCGGGTGAAGTGTGTCAACTTCTGGCCTGCCAAGTCCTTCGAGGATTACTTGCATCTCGAAGAACGTATTGAGAACCGTATGGCTATTATGAATCTGACAGGAACAGAAACCCAAGATCTCAACGAAGGCTATGAGCAGATGCTGAAAGATAATCCCTTATTTGACAAGAATGCCGACCGTCTGCTTGAGGAACTTCAGAACAATAGCATCAGCGACATCGAATCGACTCGCACATTGTCACTCAAGGACTTTTCACTCGAGGTCTATCGTCAAGATCTGATAGACTACTTCGAGCGTCATAAAGAGCTTTTCCGCAAGATGCCCAATGGCATATTTTCTGGATTTAAGGTCGAAGATGATCTATTCCAACAAATACCCGAAAGCCTTGTGGCTGTAGTCGGTTATCCGCATCGTGAGATAGGCAGTAAAAAGTCTTATAGTGAGATTTATCTGATGTGTCAACCTGTTGACACAAACCTTCAAGCCACCTATCAGGAGATGAATCGAGCAGAAGTACTTGAATTCTTACGTCAAAACAAACTCAAGGAGCGCTTTGTGCCGGAATGGATTGAGACAACCGACAACGTGCGATTGGCCAAACTGACTGGAATCTTACAGTCATGGATGGAAATGAAAGCACCTCGTCAGGCCGTAGAGGAACGCAAGAACCGCTTCCATGCCAAGGGAACTACAGGCAAAAAAACGGCCTCTGACAAGAGCCTTGAAGAGAAGTTCCAAATGGAGAACTTCGATCTGATAGTTTGGGAATATGTAAGCAAAAAATTAAATTAAGCACAATATGAAAGCAACATTAGAGCAATTTACCAGTGGTAACCTGTTTGATTCTTCTTATCTGCTGCTCAAAAAATTGCAGATACCACACACCATGGAAGTGTCTGCCCCTATTCGTTATGAGGATTATTACGATAACACAGTCCCTGCCTATGTGCAGAATGCACTCTCGTTGTCGAACTATTGCTATTATTTGGGAGAAGTCTCTGACGATGCTATTCAGGGATTTGACAAAGGCGACACTCCATTAAGTGAGGATCTGAAGAAGCTGCAAGACAATGTCCACTATCGCAGTATGATGATTTTTGCTGTTGATATCAAGCCCGAAGCTCATATTACTCGTACCATACTTGCAACTCTAACACGAGCTTTCAATCGTCTGGTTTATAACTTCCCCGTTACAGTCATCTTTCGTCAAGGTCATTTGTTAAGCATTGCTACCTGTGAACGCACAGAATATCAGCAGGAGTGGAGACAGGGCCAGGGAGAGAAACTGGGCAAGGTAAGCATGTTGCGCGATATCAACTGCCTCCATCCTCATAGAGGGCATCTTATGATTCTCGACACAATTTACGATAAGTTGTATCCCACATTCGATGAGCTATATAAACATTGGATGGAAGTCTTTTCTTCGCAGTTGCTCACGAGAAAGTTCTATGAAGAGCTATCAGACTGGTACGCTTGGGCAGTTCAAGTTGCTCGTTTTCCCAATGACCTTACGACTAACGAAGATGACGATCGGTTTAACCATGAGAGTTGCATTCGACTGATCACTCGTCTTATCTTCGTGTGGTTTATAAAGCAGAAACATTTGGTTCCCGAGGAATTTTTCGATGAAAGTTACATTCGTGACCATTACATAGAGAATTTTGATCCTCATGATCGCCAGACTTTGCTCTATAATGCTGAAGATAGCAAATACTATCGACTCATTCTTCAGAACCTCTTCTTTGCCATGTTTAACTGTCCAATTGTGGCTGAAGGAAAGAACACGCCCAACAATCGCCGATTCCGTGGTGACGGTCAGATAGGATATAAGCGGGATGGTTACAATATAAACAACCTGATGCGCTACAAGAATGAATTCCGAGAAGGAGGCGCTGATGAATTTGTACGGATGGCCAATAGCCATGTGCCGTTCCTAAACGGTGGCCTTTTCGATTGTCTTGATGACAAACCTAAAAATCTTTATTACGATGGTTTCTCAGAGCGAAAGGAATCACTTGAGCAACTTTACATGCCTGACTGGCTCTTTTTTGGCGATGAGGTAGGACGGAGTGTGGACCTTTCGCAGTGGTATGGAGATGCAAAAAAGAAGAAAGTCTGTGCTCGTGGTATCATCGACATCTTGAAAAGATATAACTTTACTATAGAGGAGAATACTCCGCTCGATCAGGAAGTTTCACTTGACCCGGAACTACTCGGCAAAGCTTTCGAGAACTTGTTGGCTTCTTACAATCCAGAAACAAAGACTTCGGCTCGTAAACAGACTGGATCATTCTATACGCCTCGTGAAATAGTTCAGTATATGGTGGACGAAAGTCTAGTGGCGCACTTGAAACGTACCTGCGGAGAAGAACTGGAGGCCGAATATCGTAGTTTGCTCAGCTATTCCACGGACGAAACTTCATTGAATGTAGATCAACGAAAGGCCGTAATGCATGCTCTATACAATTGCCATGTACTCGATCCAGCTTGTGGTTCGGGAGCCTTTCCCATGGGAGTGCTTCAGCAAATGGTTCACTTGCTTCAAAAGCTTGACTCCTCTAATGAGATGTGGAAGGATTTCATGATTGACATTGCTATTGAAAAATCACGAAAGGCATATTCGGAAGAAGCCGAGGAGGAACGCAAAGCACGTTTAGCAGATATAGAAGAAGCATTTGATAGAAGCATCAATGACCCCGACTACGCTCGAAAGCTGTATCTTATAGAGCATTGTATCTATGGTGTTGATATTCAACCCATAGCTGTACAGATTAGCAAACTTCGTTTCTTTATTTCGCTTGTTGTTGACCAAAATCCATCAGAAGATGCGACTAATAATTTTGGTATACGTCCTTTGCCGAACCTTGAATCAAAGTTTGTAACGGCTAACACTCTCGTTCATATAGATTATGACCCATCCATAGTTGAAGAGAGTAAGGATGTGATTAATAATAAAAAACAGCTTAAAGAATTAAACCATCAGATCTTTCTTGCAAAAAGAAATATTGATAAGCAACGACTGAAAGATAAGATTACGAATACTCGTCACGCTCTTGCAAAAGCCATCGAAGAAACGGGTTTTATTGGGCATAGTGAGGCCGAAATTCTTTCTGGCTGGGACATGTTCGATCAAAACGCCTCATCTTCCTTCTTCGATGCAGAATGGATGTTTGATATTAAAGATGGTTTTGATATTATTATTGCAAATCCTCCATACAAAATAGTACCAAGAGAAGATGTTTTAAAGCCCTATTTTGATTCTAATTATTTTGTTGCTCGAGGTGGCAAAAGAAATCTATATCACCTCTTCTTTGAGCGTGGAATTAAACTAGCAAAAAAAGAAGGAGTACTAACATATATAACTCCAGATACATATTTTTCAGGCAATGACACAATAGCCCTTCGAGAATTCTTTGTGAAGAATGTAGATATTAGAAGTATTGTTCATTTTACAGAAAAAGAAAAGGTATTTGAAAATGTGACACAAGCTGTTGCTGTCATTGTCCTTGTCAAGCAACACCATGGGAAAGGTTTTAATATAATCTCGAAATCCTCTGTGTCATATATTGACTTTACAAACGTTAGTAAAAAAACAATGTACCTCTTTAAGGCTTCCGATCCTATAGTAGACAAAATGAATAAGTGTTCACAAACATTTGATTCGATTTGTGAAGGTTATAAAGGAGATGTCAATTTGGGATTGAAAAAAAATTTCTTTACAAATATTCAAGAAAAAGACTGTTTGCCATTAGTTAGAGGGATACAATTACTACAATACACGTATAATCCAGGAAGTGAATATTGTTCGGTTAGAGCTTTGTCTAAGAATCATACGAGCAAAGAACGCATTGTGTTCCAAGAAGTGTCAAATATGGGTCTTGCACAAAGAATTAAAGGCACAATACTCAAAAATGTCATTTGTGGTGACACTTGCAATGTAATGTTTTCTATAGATAGGCTCATAGACAATAAAACTATTCTATCTATTCTTAATAGCAAGCCTGTTAATTACTATTTCAAATTTTTTAATCAAACAAATCATGTACCCATTGGCGAAATAAAGAAGATACCATTCCCTCAAATTGCAGAGGGTACTAATCACCAATTAGTAGAATTGGTAAATAAAATTCTTAATTCAAAGAAGTTCGATGCTCTTGCCGACACAACATTAGTTGAGCAGCAAATTGACCGCATAGTATGTCACCTTTATGATTTATCTTACGATGAAGTCCTCATCATAGATCCTGAGACCCAAATAACAAGAGAAGAATACGAGAGAAATCAATAGTTGTCAATAATCTCCCATATTTTACCCAAAATTATGATTCAAAGAACTGTTAAATATCCAGATTTGAGTGAAGCGTTCTTCCCTGTTGAAGAGCAGCCGATCTGTTTGGATGGCTATATTGGCCAAGGCAATAGAAGAATCTATGGCTATAAAGCCTTAGTGGATAAGAGCACAGGTAAGACTATATCTGTAGTGTCACAAAAATATCGTCTTGTTCTTAACCGCGAGGCGTTTGAAATAGCGGACTATGTAATACGTGAAATATTCGAAGGTAAAACCCTCAATGATTTCAAGTGTTACAACATCCACATGCCACAGACCAAAGGCTCTTGCAGAATTGATCTGATAATCCCGAACAAATACAATCAGTTGTTTGGAAATGAAGAAGAGAGCTGGGTGCCGTTTTTGCGAATATCAAACAGCTATAATCGTACCATTAAGCTAAAGTACGAGATTGGTTTTTGTCGATGGATTTGTCTAAACGGCGTAATATTCGGACAGACAGGTATCTCTTTTTCGATAACTCATTACGGAATAATTACGGAGAGAGACATTAATCGCCTAGTCCAAAGTGCCAAAAAGCAAATTGGAAGTATTGTAACATTGTGGGCATCTTTCGAAAACAAGATGAAAGAGCTAAAGAGCATTTCTTTGCCCCTTTCATCAGCTTTGGCTTTATACTGCAAGGTGTTTGACGTCAAGATCAAAGAAGAGGATGAAAACAAAATCAAAGATGTGCAAAAGGAAAGATTAGCTCTTCGCGCCAAACAGATTGTGAATGCAAGCAAGGAATACTTTAAGGATTTGGGTAACAATGCCTATGCCATGATGAATGTTCTAACCGACTTTGCTTCCTTCCCAGAATGGACCGAGAACAAAGCCAACTACGTCGATGGTTATCAAAGACGCGTCGGCAAATGGGTAGATGACATTCTCGCAGAACATAAAAAAGGCAACTTCAACCTTGCCAAGTATATCGGCGATGATTATCAGAACACTTCCTATTATCTGGAGTCTTTACTGCCAGTAGATTAGAATAATCAGAGATTTGTAATATAAAAAAACACTAATATGAATGCAATTCTTGAACAATTATCTTTAATGAATCCTAATGATAGGATATTGGTTATTTTGCCTCTTTTTCTTGCTACTTATGCTTCAATGATAGCAGTTTTATTTACAATGAGAAGAGCTCGTAGAAATCGAAGTAATAGAATGAAAAAGAATTATTATGATTTACTTCTTAAAGGAAATGAACAGAAAACATTAGATAGTGACGCAATCAAATTAATATATAGAAAAGAAGTTGAGAACAGCTATGAATTTAACTCATATACAGATTTCTTGGAGTCTTTTCTAATTTATATTCGAAATGATGATAAGGATGGTTCATTAACTCGAACTTTATCACCTATAATAAATACAATTATAGCAAAAGAAAATGAAGAAAAGCCCTATCAAAATATTAATGAAAGAGAAAGAAGGATTCTATTGGCAATTGAGGATTCTGCAAATAAATATGAAACGAGTTCATTAAAGAACAATCTTAAAGATTTATCCATTGTTATCGAAAATAATCAAAAGAATCTAAATAAGCAAAAAAGTATTAACAAATGGAGCATTCCAATATCAGTGATAGGTATAATATTATCCATTTTTATGTGGATACATGGCTCCTCCTTAACAGATAAAGATGTTCAACGTATATCATCAGAAATAACAGAATCAGTTTATAATCGCATATCAACATCAAATGTTGATAGTTTGCTCATAATAGAAAAATAATAAATTGACAGTGTAGCAGCGGTTTAAATACGCCACCCGTAGCGGAAACAAATGTGCCACCTTCAGTGGCCACCTTAAGGTCGTTTTTCGGGAATCATGATTATCTTTGTGGCGTGAAACCACAACAATAATAATTTATCGCGGCGAGATCAAATGTCCATTTAATAGCGAAAAAGAGCGACCACAGGGGGTGTTCTGGATGTTCGAGGAGATGTTTGTTCGTCACTCGCTGAATGATCCTACCTTCATTGAATACTACAAGCAGGTGGTGGCAATGTATATCGAGAATCATCCTGGCATCTCGAACGACCTTACCAACGACCGCTTTCCGATTGGAACGAAGGCTATCATCATGGAGACCCCCTCAGTTCCCCTGCTTTGGGGGAAGATTTGTGAGTCCAAATAGCACTTTATTCTTTATTTCATACAAAAAATTGCGAAATTCATAATTTTTCCTATATAATATTTTGAAATTCGAAATTATTCACTTATCTTTGCACTCGAAATTATAAATGATATGAGAATCGTATCACATAGAAGGCTAAAGGAGTTCTATGAGGCTCCTGGTCATGAGGATGCCAAAGTTCCCTTGGAACGTTGGTATGAAATAGTGGAGGAGGCAGAGTGGAAGAACTTTGCTGAAGTAAGGTCATTATTCCCATCTGCTGACTTTGTAGGAAACCAACACTACGTTTTCAATATCGGAGGAAACAAATATCGTCTGGTGGTTGTTATCAAATTCATCATGGGATATGTTTTCATCCGATGGGTAGGAACTCATAGCGAATATGATAAAATTGATTGTTCAACTATATAATTGACAATTATGAGCAAGATTACTAAAGAACAATATGAGCTGGCGTTAGCTCGTATAGAAGAATTGCTGCCAATGGTTGATGAGAACACCCCGCTTACTGATCGAAATGCGGTTGAACTCTCTTTGATGTCTGATATTGTCATCGATTACGAGAAAGAACATTTCCCAATAGAAAAGCCGACAGTAGCAGAGTTGATTTCATTGGCTTTGGAAGAAATGAACATGACACAAAAAGAGCTCGCAACAGTCATTGGTGTCAGCGCGTCACGCATAAATGATTATGTGACGGGCAGAGCTGAGCCTACGCTTAAAACCGCTCGATCAATATGCAAGACCTTGCGGATTTCTCCTGCCGCGATGATGGGAATCTAGTATTATGGACCGTTAATTTCAATAATGAGGAAAAGACAACATAGTCTGTTAGCATAGGAATGAAAAGGCAAGCCGCAATGCAGTCGGCTTGCTTTTTTGTCATCTATTCGGATTAATTGGTTAATTTTGCAAATTGGAGTAGGCAATACAATCTTTTTGTTGAAAAAAAGCAATTTTTGGCGATGAATAATCAATTCGTCGCGTAGTTTGCGACGGTTGGCTCTTATTTTTGCCGCCATCCAACAAAAAAAAACTTACTACTATGCTAAACTCCAGAAATTCATTTTTAAGAGAGGTTATCATCGACAGATGCCTCCGCAGCAAAGTACCTATGTCCCGAAAGGAAATCGAGAACGAACTCTCCAAGTTTCTTGAAGCACATGATGAAAGCAAAGGCGATTCGAAAGACACCGTCCTAAGGGATATCAATAGCATCGAAGATCGATGGGGCGTCAAAGTAAATAGGATTAGAAAGGGAAAGGTCGTATATTACCAGTACGCTGAACCCTGCTTCTCAATCTACCAATCAATTCTTAAGGCTGAGGACCTTGTCAGAATAAGGGAAACCATCAAGGTCCTGAGAAACTATGTAGGTTTGCCTCATTGTGAATGGATTGAAGATATTAGTGCAAGATTACAGGCTTATACATTCAGCGAACCTGACGAAGATCCCATTGTGTGCTTCTCTCACAATCCCGACTATGCCGACAACCTTAAGCATTTCAATCCGCTGTTCGAATACATCAAGTCGAAATCTGCCATTGAGCTTACCTATAAGAAATTCAATAGCGAGAAGGAGACAACTCGCATCCTTCATCCTTACCGACTTAAAGAATTTGACTCTCGATGGTATGTTGTAGGTTGGTGCAAAGAGCATCCCGACCATCCTTCTTGTTATGGCTTGGAACGAATCATCAACTTCATCAAGAGCGGAGAAGTATTTGTTGAGAATCCTGGTTTTGACATCGAAGAATATTTTCGCTCGATGTATGGTATTACCATCTACGATGGATCTGTGCCACAAGAGGTACTCTTTTGGGTGAGTAATGACCAATATCCCTACATTAAAACCAATCCCATCCACGAGAGTCAGAAGTTTGTACGTGAGGAGGATGGTGGCAAGATCATCAGTCTGCATCTCTTCATCAACTATGAGCTCGTGATGCGCTTGTTCTCCTATAACATAGGCGTGAAGGTGCTTGCTCCTGCAGAACTTCGTCAGGAGATGAAGAAGAGAGTGAAAATCATGTATGATTACTACTACAACGAATAGAGAACCCGAACCTATGGCAAGGAAGATGTACCCTTGCCTAAGGTTTTTGCATTAATAATTCTTTTCACACACAACTTCGTATGAACAAAGAAAACTTCGACAATGATGAACCAATCCATCATTTCGAGGGCAAGGATCTTTTGCATTCTTGCCCGAGTGAACCACCCTCTGCCCAGCCGGGCAGTTCTTCTTCTCCTATCAAACATTCACCAAAAGCTACGATTTCTCCGCCTGATATACATTCGCACAAAGATCGTTTTCAGAAGTTCCATAAAATTAAGGAACTGCTGAGAGGAATATTCTTCTATAAGATTCATATAGAGACAATTCATCAACCAATGTTCAACTACAATCTATATATTGGTCAGATGAATATTACTTCACAAAACAACCAAACTATTTTACAAGAAATGAAGAATTTTGGACAAATTTTCAATATTTACAACAAAGGAACAATCATCAACAACTTCGGGACCGACAATCATAGTAATGAGCAAGAAGAAGCAGAAGAGTCAAAGGATGCCGACCACACGGAAGTTGTGGAAGTGCAGAATGTACCTGTAAACAAGGAAACTGCATGTCAACCTAAAGTACATCGAAAGAAAAAAGAATTATCTTTTACGGATAGCGTTGCAGAGAAAGAGTCTGTCCCCATCCTAAGGCAATGGCTTCATCAGATGATGGATCCGATTCCAAGTAAGAATCCAAAGGAGAAGCTAATCTTTTTAAGAGCAGTTTCAGAGGCTAAGGTATTCACGCAGAAACTCCAATACAAAGCCTATGTGCGTGAATTTGGCCCTATTTCAAGCACAAGTTATTACGAATGGGTGCACAGAAAACTAAAGTATGATCGTGAAGATATTGATGCTTTAATTGAGAAATATTATGAATTTTTGAAGCAATTTCCGAAGTGAAAATCCGTAATAATCCGCAATAATCCGTAATAATCCGCACTCAATAAAATCTCCGGCAAAGAAATTTGTCGGGGATTTTTTTTGTGCCTAAATTTGTCACAGCAAAATGTCTAACCAAATTAAAATATTTATGGCACAAAAACAAAAACCGAAAAGTGAACGGGGGAACCCGAATTTGGGTCTCAAGGACTTATTTATGACGTTGGACCCCGAATTATTCCGCTTTGCAGTGATATCACTTGCCATGCTGCGAGACACAAATAAGCCGGGCTTCAACCTGGTGCTTGAACAGTTCGAGGTGCGCAAGAACAACAAACCCTCGGAGAATAGCGTGAAGGATGTCATCAAGATGCGAATCATCCGACGCAACGAAAATCTCAATGAGCTGCTGAGCATCATGCTTGCCACCTACTGGACTTGCCAGGACAAGTACGATGGCGGTTACTTCTGGCACATGATGCCCAAGAAGAAAGAGAACGAGAGCGAAGCACAGTTCGACTTCCGTCGCAAAAGGATGGAGGACAATCTGATGCAGCTGATGCTCGATGTGCTCGATGACTGCGATTATTATATCAAGGGCACACAGAACGCGCAGAAAACACAGAAATAATTTTAACGTTAATGCCCATTAATGGACCGTTAATTACTCGTTAATGATATGCAGCGAGAAGGACCAGAACAACATAACCTCTATTAATGGTTAATTAACGGCCAATTATACGGTCATTAACGTTAAAGAATCTTTTGTTTATGCTCTGCGAGCAGAAATCTTCGAGGAAATCTAGTGTGGAAATTGAGGTCTATCCCCACAAAAGCTTGACCACGTTTTATTTCCTCTTAAGATTTCCACAATGATTTCTTGCGTAAGCAATAATACTGAATGTGAAGTATGGACAAACAAAGATTTTTTAGGATTTTGTGTGAAGCGATTTTCGAGGGGATTGAATGAATGCCCTGAAGGGGTGCTGGGTGGCTTAGAGCGGGCAGACAGGAGCTTGCTCATGGCTGACAGCTCTGAGACATACAGCAGAGGCGCTATCAAGCGACTCCATTCAAGCCACTCCATTTTTCATCTTCTAACAAAAACCTTGTTCTATGGAACTGAAACGACCGAAATGGTATTCACACCGTCCGCGCAAGGCATATACCCTGCGGGGATTTGATCAGAAGGTTATGCCGCGTCTGATGCGTGAGCTTGGCATCTCGAAGAAGGAGGCTGAGAAGCTGCGTCGCCTGTATTTCCCGCGTGGGTTTACGGCGCATCTTGATACGTCGGGTGCCTATCGCAATGCACGTCGCTACCGCCTCTACCAGCTGGGACGAGAGCTGGGCAAGGACCGTAAGCAGCGGCTCTTCGACCTCGTCTTGAGGTCTGAGATGTTCTACGTGTACTACGATGACATGGGACAAGTCATGGCGTTTGTCTCGCCCTGGGTGCATGCAAAGCTCGGCATCATCCCGTTCGAGAGGCTTTGATTATTGTCACGAATTAGCGAATTATAGAATTAAATCAATATGAAAAAAAAGGGCAAAGCCCAGAAAAACTATCCAGATCCAAGTATTATTCTATTATCTAATCAAGAATTTGAGAATTAGAGAATTATGTTTATATCCTTCGGATAGAAATCTTGGAGGAAATTAAATGGGGAAATGATATTGGGCCCGCTTTATTTCTTCATTAAGATTTCCACAAAGATTTCTTGCCGCAGGCAATAAAATTCTCAAATTCGATAATTCGTGATAAAGAAAATTCGAGTTGACTCCTTGGCATTTGCTGAGGGGAAAGGGAGTATTGTCTCAAAACAAAAATACAATAAAATGCAGTTCTTCTTACATTCATCTACGGCCAGACGGAGGCCGAAACTGGAACAATTAAAGGCTATATACGGGTTGGCAGGCATCGGTTTCTACTGGCAGGCTGTCGAGCTCATCATGGTCTGCAATGAAAAAGTTCCTATCGACAACTTTCTTGCGATCCGTTACAGTCCCATCCGTTTCTGGGATGTCTATGACATCATCGAGAATTATGACTTGTTCGACGTTGATGAGCATCGCATGGTTTCTCTGAAAAATGATCCGGAGAATGGCATTGGCGAGCCTTCTATCAAAAACCTCCTCCAATTTATCGAGGTATCCGACCCCTCGCGCGCGTCAGGCGCTTCATCACGCGCTTCA
>JAEEGJ010014875.1_pt1 | contig 18315 bp, 15 predicted proteins | sample 8958761 | NCBI WGS metagenome assembly JAEEGJ01 (sample SAMN16246546, study PRJNA631951) | gut metagenome | biome: gut microbiome; feature: rumen; material: RS-attached | host: Bos | place: Iran: Karaj | collected 2018-10
GGTTGCAAAAATAATACTTTTCTATCAATAAAGCATGCAAAAAATCAAAAATGTTACACAAACGGTTCCATATTACCTGATGCCACAGAACCGTCCCCTGGCAGGGAAAAATCATACTCGAGTTTGTATCTACAACCTATCCAATCTGGAAACTATAAGTTCTTCATACGCTTATTTCTGGTCGAGAAACTCTCGTGCCATTCGCGTGAGTTCATCGGTGTCGATCGTCTCCAAAACCACTTCCTCCGGCTCCAAATCGAGCAGGAACTGCATATAGGTAGGGAGAGTCAACAGGTCTCCATCACGCCCAACATTGTAGTCTCCGAACTTGATAAAATGCTTTACACCATATTTCTCAGGGTGTTTCCTGATGGTAGAAATACTTTTTGCCTGAGCACTTTTTGCTTTCACCTCAACGGGAACGCACTCACCTTTATATCGAATAAGGAAATCCAACTCCAAGCCAGAGTCTTTTTGATAATAGTATAGGCCCTGTCCTTTTTTTATGAGTGTATCAGCCATCAAGTTTTCAAAGATTGCTCCTTTGAATCCTCCCAGATTGCCTTGAAGAATATCCGCTCTTGTCGTGCCTCCAAGCATGGCAACCAACATTCCAATATCCGCAGTATAGACCTTGAACACGTTGTCTATGGCATTTCCCTCCAATGGCAGTCCTGTAATGTTGGAATTATAGCAACGGCGTATGATGTCGGCATCTTCTAACCATTGAAGGGGGGCTTTGTAATGTACGCCACGTCCACCACTTTCTACTTTGGCCCACTGGTATTTCTTGTTGTCTTTAGCCAGTTGCTTTGGAATGGCATTGAAACAAGCCCGAATGTAAGGCTTGTCCTTGTCATCGGCATATTTCACCATGTCTGAACGGTATTCTTTGAGAAGAGAATTCCAAACGTCATTTACCTTGCCCATGTTCCCAGTATCTATCAGTGCCTTGACAGCGGCAGGCATTCCTCCCACAGCGACATATCGATACAGGAGAGATTTCATAGCAACATGGATGCCACTTGGTACAGGTGTTTCCTCCTCCAGGCAATGCTTCAATACATTGATAATTTCTTCATTCAGGTTGTTCGCCCAGAGAAATTCTTCGAAGTCGAGTGGATACATCTCCACAATTTGCTCATAGCCTACAGGGACGGAATTGCTTCCCCATTCTTGTTCGACGGGTTTTCTTGTACGCTGCTTCTTTTCGTCTTGACCATAGCCTTGCACTCCAAGCAGCGACCCTGTAGCGATTATATCATAACGGCCGTCTTCTTTGAAAAACTTCAGGCTGGTACGCGCTTCCGGGCAGTCTTGGATCTCATCAAGGATAATGCATGTTTCTCCCGGGACGAACTTTGTAGTCCTCATCTGGGCAGAAAGGTTAAGAATAATGCTATCTACATCCTTTGAATCATAGAAGGCTTCCTTCCTTCTTTTTTGCTTGATAAAATTGATATATACCACATGCTTGTAGTTCTCCTCGGCGAATAGTTGGGAGATGTAAGTCTTTCCGCATTGGCGAATGCCCATGATAACAAGCGGGAAATGGTTCGGTTGCTCCTTCCACTTCTTTAATGTCTCAGATATCTTTCTTTTAAGCATAATACATTTATTTTATTTGTGCGCAAAGATACGTTTTTCTAACGACTTTTGCAATAGTTTCTGTCATTTTTCCAGCGACTTTTATATATTTTTATGCTTTTTTTCTGACGAAATTTTCAATTCCGTTGTTTTTTACCCGAACCGAACAGTGTATGAAGAACTGATAGTTTCCAGATTGGATCAAGAAATAGCCATCATTTGATGCCACAGAACCGTCCCCTGGCAGGTTGAACCGTCCCCTGGCAGGTTTGCATATCGCGGTCATTTGGTCAAGGTCATTTTGGTCATTTTCGATTTCGGAAACACGGTCATTGCTCACTATATATAAATAGAATATTTATATTATAGTGGCGGATTTTGACAGTTGGTTTTCGATTTTGACCATTTTGACCTTGACCATTTTGACCAGCACCATGTCTTTTCCTGATTTTGGTTGACAGTTTGTTGCTTTTTTCCTGATTTAGTTGACAGTCACTTTCCTGAATTAGTTGACAATTTACTAGAAACGTTGACACCTTTACTGAAAAGGTTGTCTTTTTCCTGAAATTGTTGACAACTATGAAAAACACTGCGGTGGTTTGCCAGGCGGCTGGAGGCGCAAAGCCTCCAAAGAGTGCCCTCCAGCATTCCGCCTGCAAAGTTATGGATTAATCTGCAAATTCTGTTCATTCTTGCGATATATTTTATTCTTCCACATCTTTTTCTGTTCACCAGTCTGTTCGTGAGCAGCATTTGGAGTCTGCATGCCGATGCTGTAGTGAGGACGCCTGCTGTTATAGAAATCAACAAAGCGCTTTATCTGCTCAAGAGCCTCTTCATACGTTTCGAATCGCCTTTCCTGACGATAGACACTCTCGTACTTGATTGTTTCGTTCACACGCTCTGCAATGCCGTTATCAGTAGGTTTGTAGTCCTCTGTCATGGATATTAATATGTTATGTTTTAGCAATTCTTCCACATACAAATCGCAGCAGTACTGTACACCTCGGTCAGAGTGGTGAATGAGTCCGGAGAGGTCGCCACCGCCAGCCTGTTCTATAGCCATGCGGAGAGCCTTGAGCGTAAATACAGATGAGAGAGATTCTGCCAGATACCAGCCAATAATCTTCTTTGAATAGGCATCCGTTACGAGATGCAGATAGCAGCATCCGCTCTTGAGCTCTATGTAGGTAATATCGCTCACCCAGAGCTGGTTGGGTGCTGTAGGAATGAATCCTTTAATAAGATTCTTCCATTTGTGGTATCGATGGTTGGAGTTCGTTGTAGAGCGGCTTTTGCGAGGCTTCTGCATCAGTTTGTGGCGACGAAGTAAATTCATAAATTTATCGCGCCCAGGCATCCAACCCGTATAAAACATTACACCAAGCATCAACCAGAGTTTTACTCCTCCAATCCCTGGATCAATCTCGCGTATCTCACGTACAGCATCAAGAATACGAATCTCACGGGCCAACCGTTCCGTTTCATCCGTCTTCTTCTTGTAATAGGCCTGCCTGCTTCGGCCAAGCAGATCACAGGCAGCAGTTACCGTCAGGCCATGCTGCCTATGAAGTTCTTCTACTGCTTGGCCCCAGATTTTTTTCTGATATCAATTCCGTTCCTTTCGGCTACGTCAATCAGAGTGTTCAGGGCCAGATTCTGCAACTCCAGCTCACGAACGCGGGCTTCAAGTGCCAGTACCTCAGGAGATTTCTCCTCTTTCTTCTTACGTGCCATATCTTCAAGCGCTTTGGTATCCGCCTGCAAAGATACAACTTTTTTTGAATGTCGATATCTCTTAACCCAAGTTCTTAACGTATGTGGGTTAACATTGTAGTACTCGGCCAACTCTTCTGCGCTGTTGTCGCCACTTAAAAATACTGAGACAATCTCGTCTCTTTTCTCCTTTGGAGTCCTTTGATACGTTCTTTTCATAAGTTTAACACATTTATTAAGTTCCTAAATGTGTCAACCTATATCAGTATAAGACACCAAAAATATCACGAAAAACACGCGATTTTATCCCGAAAGAATTCGAGAACCGCAACCATAATGCCGTACCTTTGCATTGTTGATTTGAGAGAAGAAATATACGCGCCCACGAGAAAAAATTTACGGGCCCACGGGGGAGGCGAAATTTCGATTGAAATGAGACAGCAAGAGAGATTAAACATTAAACATGAAACATTAAACATTAGAGATTATGGCATTGAAAGTAAAAGCTAAGGAACAGTTGCAGAACATCGGCAAGTATGCTGGTAAGTATCGTTACGTGATGATGCCGGAGCTGTACACGGCTCTGACTCAGGACAAGGTGATTAAGGAGGCTGCCCTGCGCAGCGGTGTGAGCAAGGGGGTGATGCAGGCCTGCTGGGATGCGGCTGGCGAGGTAATTAAGGCATGGGCCACTGAGGGACACTCGGTTGCGCTGCCAGGACTGGGAACCATGCGTTTCGGACTGCGCGCCAAGAGCGTAGAAAAGGTGGATGAGGTGAAGGCCGGACTGATTTCGAGTCGCCGCATTATCTTTACCCCCGACACCGATCTGAAGGAGGAGCTGTCGAAGACGGCCGTGCAGATTACCTGTTTTGACCGCGACGGCAAGGAGGTGAAGCGTGTGACCAGTACCGATAGCGGCGACGTGGAGGACAACGAGAACACCCAGCCAAGCACTGGCGGTAATACCGGAGGCGGCGGAAATAGCGGCGGTGGCAATAGCGGTGGTGGAAGCCACGAGCCTATCGGAGACTAAGGGTTGGGGGCTTAGGCCCCACCCTATCCATTGACCATTGACCATTAAACATTGACCATTAAACATTAAAAGCTATGACAAAGAAAGAAACATTGAAGTTCATCGTGCAGATGATTGCAAGTATCGCAACTGCGATAGTAACGGCGCTGGGAGCCACCAGCTGCATGGGCGCCATGTAAAATAGCCAAGGACCAGCACTTGCGCGGCCCGCCTCGCATACTGCAGCAGGCTCTATTACCCCCAGGTTTCAAATCGAAGCCTGGGGGATTTTGTAGAAATCTCAAAATGTGTTGCCCCTACTTTTGGATAAAAATGGCGATTTTTTGCCCCTACTTTTGGATTTTTCACTTCTCCATTTCGGTTACGAAGCAGGCCTCGAGGCCGTTGGTGATGGTGGGACGAATTGTTATTCTACTAATTCAAAATGTTGATAGTCCTTACACGTGGTCCAGTCGCCACCCCACTCGAAACCAGCCTCAATGAAGAGCTTGAAGCAGAGATCGTCGTGGTCTATCTTGTAGGGGAAGTCCCAGTCGCGATTGCAATAGGCCTCTGCCGTGGCGGGCTGGACAAACAATGTGCCATCATCGCGCACCTTATAATAGGGGTTGTAGAACGTATTGATGTCGATGGCCAAACCGCGGGCATGCTTCGACAGATTGGCAGAGCCAGCGATACTTCGATAACAGAAACACGACGAGTTGTTGTCGCGCATCTGTGTCTCGTCGTCGGCATCATACACATCGGGCAACAGCATGCGCTGGATGGGGTATTTGGCATCGAACAGCTTTCGCAGGATACCAGCCACGCAGTCGGCTATCTGCTTGTTGCACACCATCTCGCCCACGTGCATACGGTTGTCGTAGTCCCAATGCAGGGCACGTACATGGCGCAGGTCGTCGCGTCCGATATAGGGGTTCTCCTTGTAGGTTTTGCCCTGCATGCGCTCCCAAACGTCGTCGGGTATCGGTTCTGCAGCAAAACACTTGTCGATACCACCGTAGGCTTCTATAGCCTCAGCACTTACGATTTTACCGGCCTGCCACTTTGTGAGCGGTGTTACATTGGGTGTGGTACGATTATCACTATTGCCACACGACACCAACGCACCCATACCGCATAATGTAAGGATGGCAGCCATCAGCCAATTAAAAACCTTTCTCATAATATTTATATTTTAGATGTTTGTTCGGTTACGAAGCAGGCCACGAGGCCGTAGGTGATGGTGGGACGGATCCATATCTCAACCAGCAGATACTCGGTGTATTCGTTGATAGGCTCGAGATAGATGTCGTAGTTGTACAGGGCGGCGATGATCATGTCGATGATACAGATGGCCCACAGGTTGCGCTTGGTGTAGCTCTGCCAGTTTTTGCGTGCATAGAAGAAGGTGAGCATGCACAGCAGCAGTACCGACAGCGTGAGGCACGAAAGATGCAGGGCATAATAGGCCAATGGCGGCGCAAACAGGATGTCGCGCAGCAGCACCGTGATGCCCACCGACACCGAGCACCAGTAGTTGAACCGATGGGTATCGAGCCGATTGAAGAAGTACATGCCAATCATTATCAGACAGGCGATGTAGAACAGGTTGAGCACCAGTTCGGGCCATGATTCATACAGGCCGAAATGCCACACAGCATAAAGCATGGTACACACCGACACTACGCCCGCCACAGCTGTAATGGCGATATCAAAGATCTTGGCGTTCTTCTTAAACCTTGTTTTCATAGCTAGTAATATTTATATTTTTTGCAAATATAAGGTATAATCCCTTACATTCAGCCGTTCAAAATGCCAAATTTTGCAAAATTATTTAAAAAAACGTAAAATACAAGTCACCACACCATTTTGACTTGGAGGTTTGGATTCTTTTGCTTATATTTGTTATCAAAACCAAAAACGCCCAAATAGGGGCTCTAATTGATTGACGATTTTGACTGACCAGAGATTAGGCACGGAACCCATCCGCAGGCTGTTCGTATCGATGACGGTGCCAGTGGTGTTACAGCAACTATTGATGTTGCTGAATAATGTTGTGGACCGTATCTGGATAGCCCATATACCCGACGTGGGGCAGTTGGCTTTCACGGCATCGGGGGTTTGCGTACCTATTGTATATATGATTATTGCGCTAGCCGAGCTGACGGGTACGGGCATCTCATCGCGTGTAGGCTTGCTGCTTGGCCAGGGCCATCACCATCAGGCCGAACGCACACTTGGCAGCATGATGGCGTTCAGTATTTTGTTAGCCATACTCACCTTGCTTTTAGTAGAAGTATTCTGCCCCGAACTTATACGTATTTTTGGCGGTAGTCCACAGACAGCTGCCATGGCCGAGTGCTATCTGCGCATTTCCACCCCCGGCAATGCGGCATGCATCATATCAAGCATGCTGGCACCGTTTCTGCTCGTTCAGGGATACTCCAACGAAGCACTCTTTGTAATCGGGTCTGGTATCGTGATTAACATGATACTCGACCCCATCTTTATATTCCTGTTTGGTTGGGGTATAGCCGGAGCAGCATGGGCTACCACTGTGGCTGAGGTAACTTCTGCCGTCGTCGCTATTGTGATGCTTGCACGTGTGGGCAATCTGCGGATCCGGATGAAGCTTCTGAGTCTGGACTGGCGGCATATAGTGCCTTGCCTGGCTTTGGGAACAGCACCCATGGCGATGATGCTGGCCGAAACAGCGCAGATGGGCGTTTACAACCAGACACTCTACCATCTGGCTGGTGATTGGGGCGTTGGCACGATGGCGCTCGTAATCATGCTTCACGACTTCCTTTTCTTTCCTGTCCGTGGCATGGCTTATGGATCCCAACCGCTAACGAGTTATAATCTGGGGGCTGGAAAATGGCAGCGGGTACAGGCCAATGTCAAGATGTTGCTCGCATTTACATTCGTATGGTCTATGATGGTGTGCCTGTTGATGATGATCCTGACAGAGCCGGTGGTACGATTGGTTGTTGGCGATGGTCCTATGTTGGACTACGCCGTACCGATGGTTCGCCTCTCGTTCGTGGTGTTCTTCGTGGCCACGTTGCAGTTTGCCAGCCAGTGTACGCTGCAGGCCATGAACCGTCCCGTCCTCACTTTCTGGATAGGCATCTCCCGTACATTGGTTCTGCTTGTGCCTTTCATTTGGCTCTTGCCTCGCCTCCTGACGAATCATGCCGATATGGGTGTATTCCTGGCACAGCCTGTGACCGATGTCGTGGTTGGAACTGTAACAGTGATCATCCTATTCAAATTACTTCAGAATTACAAGAAAATTCAAAATAATAAAGTATGAAAAGTTTTTCACGATACACTTTATGTTACTTCTTGATGCTTTTATGCATACAGATACTGTTGACCGGCTGTGGGGAAACTGCACCCAGCCCTGCCGACACCTATAAGACGCTGTGCGTAGAGAAACAGAACTACACGTTAGAGCGCCGGTTTGTGGCAAAGATAGAGGGCAAAGAGAATGTGGATGTGTGTGCTCTTATTGGAGGGACATTGAAGAAGGTTTGCGTGAAGGAAGGTAGTCGCGTGAAGAAAGGGCAGCCGCTCTTCATCATCGACCAAGCTCCCTACATCGCTGCTGCCAATGCCGCAAAAGCCAAGGTGAGGACAGCCCGTGCTGCACTCTCCACGGCGCAACTGAACTTAGATGGTAAAGAGAAGCTCTATGCACAGCAGATGGTGGGTGAGAATGACCTACTCCGGGCGCGTTATGCCAAAGAAGATGCTGCGGCCCAACTCGAGGCTGCCCAGGCGGAACTGGCATCTGCGCGTTCCAACCTGAATTACACTACCATCTACAGCCCTGTTGACGGAACCATTAGTATTCTGAATTTCCTCGAAGATAATGTCGTGTTCCCTACCAGCAGTCTGCCTATTGCCACCGTAGCGACCAACAAGCATATCTATGCTTATGTCACGTTGTCAGAGGAATTGCTCGTGAACTTGTTCGATGAGTACGGCTGCAGTACTTCCGACGAACTGCTAAAAAAGTTGCCTCCCATCTCGCTCTATACCATCTGGGGTGAAAAACTTCCGCAGGAGGGACACATTGATGCCGTTAGCGGTGAAGCAGACATCTCGACAGGATCCGTCCTTATCCGGGCGTCGTTTGACAACCCTTCGGAGATGTTCCGCAACGGTAGTAATGGATATGTAGTGCTGCCAACCACAAAGCATGGGGTCTTTGTTATACCGCAGGATGCCACCATCCACATTCAGGACAAATGTTTTGTTTATCGTATCGTCGATGGCAGAGCCGTCTCTACAGAGGTGAAGGGCATTTCTGCCAACGATGAGGACTATGTGGTGAGCAGTGGGCTAAATGACGGCGATGTCATCATAGCCGAGAATGCCGGAATGGTGACTGAGGGAATGGCTGTTGCCCAGGAAACAGGAAAGAAAGAACTTTAAATACAATCTGTTATGCATCATAGATTATACCATGTTATATCTGTAGTTGCCGTGCTGACTCTGTCGATACTCTGCAGCAACTGTGGTGAAGAGGCCACACCCACGGTGAAGGATTGTTACCGCCTGTTGCGTGTGCAGCGGCAAGACATCACCCTGACTCGCAACTTTATTGTGAAGATGGAATCTTTACATAGTATATATGTTCGCCCACTTGTCAGTGGACGACTTGTTAAGATTTTAGTAAAGGAAGGTGCTCATGTAAAGAAGGGGCAGCCGCTATTCGTTATCGACCAAAGCCCTTATATTGCTGCTGTTGATGCCGCCAAAGCTCAGGTGTCCACTGCTCGCGTTGCACTCTCCTCTGCCCAGTTGAACTTAGATGGCAAGGAGAAGCTATATGCACAAAAAATGGTGGGGGAGTCCGACCTGCTTCGTGCCCGTCATGCTAAGGAAGAAGCCTATTCACAGTTGGAAGCGGCACTGGCTGAATTAGAATCTGCGCGTACCCAATTGGACTACACCACGATCTGTAGTCCTGTCGATGGCACCATAGGTATGATTGAATACCGTGTGGGTGATCTTGTTGAAACCGACGGCAAAAACCACATGGTAATCGTTTCAGACAACAACAATCTCCATGCATATGGTGCCCTCTCTGAGGAGACACTCTCTGAACTTCTTAAGGACTTCAACTGTAACTCTGCCGACGAGCTTCTTGAAAAGCTGCCACCTGTCACGTTTTATAGCAATTGGGGCTATAAGTTAGAGGAAAAGGGACATATTGATGTCATCAGTGGAACCATTGATCTGAACAATGGTGCCACTTATATACGTGCTTCCTTCCATAATCCCACGGAGAGATTGCGTAATGGCAGTAACGGCTATATCGAATTACCCTACATCCAGCACCATGTCGTTGTCATTCCACAGGAAGCGGTCGTTGATATCCACAATAAATATCTCGTCTATAAAGTGGTCGATGGGAAGGCAGTGGAAACGGAGGTGACAATTTTGCCTTATAATGACGGACAAAACTTTGTTGTGACGGCCGGTCTTGAGCAAGGCGATTCTATCATTGCCGAGGGAGCCGGATTTGTAACCGACGGAATAGAGGTAACAGAAAAGAAAGTCAAGAAAGGAGGAAAACAATCATGATTAGTCGTTTCTTTATCAATCGTCCTATCTTTGCCTGCGCCCTTTCAGTGCTTGTCCTTTTGGCGGGCATTGTAGGATATATCAACCTCCCCGTTGAGCAGTTCCCGAATGTGGCACCACCCGTGGTCACTATCAATACGGAGTACACTGGAGCCAGCGCCGAGGCTGTGATGAAAAGTGTGGTTACGCCTATTGAGGAGGCTGTTAACGGCGTGGAGGGCATGGAGTATATCACCTCGTCATCGACCAGCAGCGGTATGGCCACTGTCAGCGTCACCTTCCGACCTGGCACCGATCCTGACCTGGCACAGATACGTGTAAAGAACCGTGTGGAGGAGGCTAAAGGCTATCTGCCCACCGAGGTACTGAACATAGGTGTGCAGGTGGAGAAGGAAGAACAGGGCATGCTGCGCATCATTGCTCTGGAGTGTCCCGACAACCGCTATGACAATGCCTTCATTACCAACTATTTCAACATCAACGTGCAACCTCGCCTGCAGCGCATTAATGGTGTGGGCAACATCCAGCTGATGGGCAATGTCTATGGCATGCGCATCTGGATGGACCCGAAGAAGATGGCTCAGTACCAACTGAATCCGGAAGATATTATCAACGCCTTGGAAGGGCAGAATGTGGAAGCAGCCATTGGTACGCTGGGCGAGGATTCAAAAGGTACCTATCAATATACGCTGGTATATCGCGGCCGCTTGGAAAATCCACAAGATTTTGAGGATATTGTCTTAAAGACCGATGGCTTTAACGACCTGCACCTGAAAGATGTGGCTCGCGTAGAATTGGGTACGGTAACCTATGCCTGCGATAGTTGGGTGAACTCTCACAATGGTACCATTGCCATCATCACCCCAGCTACCGGGGCCAACGCCCAACAGGTGAACCATGAAATAGACCGGCTCATGACCGAGTTGGAGCCGAAATTGCCGGCAGGGTTGGAGTTCAAGGTGCTCTTAGACACCAACGACTTCCTTGATGCCTCCATGAATGCGGTTTACAAGACGTTGTTTGAGGCCCTCCTGCTCGTCATTCTCGTGGTACTGCTGTTCCTGCAGAACTGGCGCGCCACCATCATTCCGTCCATAAGCATCATCGTCTCGCTTGTGGGCACCTTTGCCTTTATGTATATGGTGGGTTTCACACTCAACCTCATTACCCTCTTTGCTTTGGTACTGGTCATCGGTACGGTGGTAGATGATGCCATCGTGGTGGTGGAGGCGGTGCAGGAGAAACTGGAAGATCCGGCTGCAACAGCCAAGAATGCCACTATCCAGGCGATGCATAACATCTCGACTGCCATTATCACCACCACCATTGTCTTCATGTGTGTGTTTATTCCCGCCGCATTTATGGGTGGACTCAGCGGAGCCTATTACCGACAGTTCGGACTGACGATGGCTGTGGCTGTAGCCATATCTACATTCTGTGCATTGACGCTCTGCCCTGCTTTGTGTGCGCTGTTGATGAAGCCACGCTCCCCAGAGACTGAACAACAGGCTCAAACATGGTCAGTACGCTTCCGCCATGCCTACAACAAGGCCTTCAATGCGCTATTAGGGAAATATAGTCGGGCCATGGGCTGTTTCATCCGTCGCCGCTGGTTCGTAGGTGTGCTGACGGCTGTCAGCATAGTCCTGTTGGCATGGATGCTCTATTGCACCCCCACGGGTCTGGTACCCGATGAGGACACAGGCATTGTCTTTGTAGATATCACCACACCCTCTGGTTCTACCTTAGCACAAACACAAAAGACGGTGAAAGAGATGTCGGAAATCATAGAGAACGACCCCGATGTGCGAGCCACAGGTTCGGTAGCCGGCTGGAATATCCTTGGCGGCGAGGGCCCCAACACCGGCCTGGTGATGGGACGTCTGAAGCACTGGGACGACCGTCAGGACGATGGCCACGACATCTTCAGCATCTACGACCGTATAGAGGCAGCCACCCATCAGGTGAAGAGTGGTTCGATGTTTGTATTCCTGCTCCCTACCGTCTTTGGCTATAGCTATAGCAACAGTGTGGAACTGTATGTTGAAGACTACGGCGGCGGTTCCATTACCAAACTCAAGGAAGTGTCTGACAGCTTTATGAAGGCACTGGAAGCACGACCTGAGATAGAAGAGGTTTACTCCCCTTACGAGGTGAATTATCCGCAATATACCGTCACGGTGAATGCCTCGCTGTGTAAGCGCTATGGCATCGAGCCTGCCAGCGTGCTCAGTGTGCTCAACGGTTATATCGGCGGTAACTATGCCTCGCAGTTTAACAGTTTTGGAAAACTCTACCACGTGATGCTGCAGGCCGATCCTGGACTGCGTATGGACAAGGACGACCTTAACAACATTCTGGTCGTCACAGCGAACGGTGCCTATACGCCTATCACCGAACTTATCACGCTGAAGAAGACCTATGGCCTTCAGTCGATTAATCGCTTCAACCTATTCCAGGGCATCAGCGTAGAACTGACGCCTGCCGAGGGCTACACCTCGGGCGATGTGATTGATGTGGTGAGCGAGGTGTCGGCTGCCACCCTGCCACAGGGCTATGGCTATGAGTACACTGGTACGGCTCGCGAGGAAGCCGCTTCCTCATCATCCACAGCCTGGGTGTTTGCCATCAGCCTGTTGCTCGTTTTCATTGTGCTCTGTTGCCTATACGAGAGTCTGCTTATTCCGATGGCTGTGATGTTCAGCGTGCCTTTCGGACTGGTTGGCAGCTTCCTGCTCATCAATCTCGCGGAGCTGGAGAACAATATCTATATGCAGGTGGGTATCATCATGCTTATCGGCCTGCTGGCCAAGACTGCCATTCTGATTACAGAATATGCCTGCGAACGTCGCCGTGAGGGGATGACCATCGTTGCAGCAGCACTCGATGCCGCCAAAGCACGATTGCGCCCCATCCTGATGACCGCCCTCACACTCATCGTAGGTCTGATGCCAATGATCTTTGAGCGGGGCGCCGGTGCCATGGGTAACGTTACGCTGGGCTTATGTGTGGTAGGCGGTATGCTGGTAGGTACGCTGGCCCTGCTGCTCTTTGTGCCTGTGTTCTTCATTCTCTTCCAAACGATGGAAGAAAGGCTACGACCGCGTCAGGCCATGACAACCTTAGCTGTGCTTACCGCCATCTGTATGCTGTCGGGCTGTAAAACCTACTCATCTTATCACTCTGACTCTACAGCCAATGATGTACTGAAAGCGCAACTCAATGCAGCGGGTGTTTCTACTGCCGACAGCGTGGCAGGCAATTTGCCAGCAGACTGGCGCGAGGCCTTTACCGAGCCCCGCTTGGTTGCACTCATCGACGAAGCATTGTTGCACAACAGCGACCTTCAGCAGGCCCACTTGCAAGTACAGGCTGCCAAAGCCTTGCTCCGTGGTGCAAAAGGCGAACTGTTTCCCGCCATAGGGCTGACGGCCGAGAAGAGCAATTCGCGATTTAAAAACAGCGATTTTACTGCTACATCCTCTGGCTATAACGTAGGTTTAGAGGCCAGTTGGGAGATTGATGCATTCGGACGAGTGCGCAATGCCAAGCGAGGTGCTGCTGCCACTGTAGAACAGCAGATGGCCTACGAGCAGGCTGTTCGCACCGAACTTATTGCTACTGTGGCTGCGGCCTACTACCAACTGGAGATGTACGATGCACAGATAGCCGATACCCGCTCCATCATCCAGAGTTGGGAGGAGGGTATCGCCACCCAAAAAGTGCTACTGGCTGTAGGCGAGGCTACCAGCGACGATGTCGACCAGTCGGAGGCTGCCAAGCTCGAAGCTGAGACCACCCTCGAGGAACTCTGCATGCAACTACGTCAGGCCGAGAATGCCCTGTGTACCGTGCTGGGGCGTCCCTGTCAGCATATCGACCGCGACTCGCTGGGCTCATCGTGCATCGCCATCAGCAGTATGCCGTCGATCAGCATCCGTGCCCTGGCCCGGCGTCCCGACGTTCGTCAGGCCGAGGCTGAGCTGAAGGCTGCATTCTATGCCACCAACGAGGCACGCGCAGCGCTCTATCCATCGCTGTCGCTCTCTGGTAGCATCGGGTGGACGAATGATGTTGGAGAGATTGTCAGTCCTGCAGGTGTGCTGATGAGCGCCTTAGGCTCGCTTACACAACCTATCTTCCAAGGAGGCCGACTGCGTGCCGAGGTGCAGCGTGCCAAAGCTGAACAGGAGGCGGCAAAAGTAGCCTTCCGTCAGACGGTGTTAGAGGCTGGTCAGGAAGTGAACGACATCCTGGCTACAGAGCAGTACGCACGCCGGGCCATCAGCCTGGGCGAGCAACAAGTTGAGAAGCTGCAGCGCATTGCCGATGCCTCGAAGGTTCGTATGCAGTACGATGAAGACGTGAACTACCTGCAGGTGCTGCTGGCCCGCCAGTCGTTGCTCGAAGCCCGTCTGCAACTACTGGCCCACCGCTATGAAATGATAGCTGCACACATTCAGCTATATAAAGCACTGGGAGGTGGTATGGACAGCAAAATGAAGTGAAACAACAAATAATATAACCCTAAAACAAAGATTATGAAAGAAAATATTACTTACCCATTGAACGCCATACAGTGGGAGTGCTATGAGGAATTTATGCAAGCCCCAGAGTTGACGCAGCACAACGTTACATTATGTATGCCCTTCGAACGCTCGTCAGCACAGCGTTTTCAGCGTGCCATGCAGCGTATGCTGGATGAGCAGCGTTACCTGCATATACATCTAGTTCGCCAGGGTGACGACATCATGATTTGTGAGGACTGGCAGATGCCCAACAACGTGCATTACTATCGCATGAGCGATGCGGAATGGGAGGCTGCCGAACCCACGTTTACAAAACCCTTCGACATATTCAACGAGGCCTGTGTACACCTCTCCCTGATAGAGACCGATAGTAAGTGCTACGTTGTCATGGAAAACCATCACCTTTTCTTCGACGGTATATCTCAAAGAGCACTGTGGAATGCTTTTGAAGAAGCGCTGCAGGGCAAGCCCCTCTATCAGCAGGGAGACATTGCCGCAGAAATAACACGTCAGGAAATCGCCAGCTACGACAGCGATGCCTATCGCCGTGCCAGGGAATACTATTTGAAGAAGTTCGAGGGCCTGCAAGTGACTGACTATTGTCGTGAGACCGACAACCCATTGGGACCAGCCATCAGCTCGCACCCCATGGTGTCGGCCACTATCATCGATGAAGGCTGTCGACGTATTAGTCAAACGCCCACCACTGTTTTCTATGCCGCCTATGCCTTGGCATTAGCCTATATGTCGGGCGAGAGGCGTGTGGCTTTCTACACCTTTAATCATGGGCGCGGCGACCGGCGACTCACCGACCATGTCTATGGTCACTACTTAACCAGTCTGCCTATCATGATCGATACAGATCCAGGTCAGACCGTGACCGAACTGCTTAGCCAGACACGCAGTGAGATATTCTGTTCCATGCGCTACCGCATCTACCCTGAATATCATCTGCTGCGCGAAATTGGTCTCGACGATGGTGCGGAGATGGGGTATAATGCCAGCACTATCTCAGAATATATCAATATCGACGGCAAACTGTGGAACACCTATCATATAGATCCATCGCTCACAGGCGAGCACTCATCTACCTACGTCACACGTCGTGACGATCTATACGAGGTATTTACTGATTGTAGCAGTGCCCTATATACTCAACAACAGATTGACACCTTGTCGGAAATAACCGGCCAGATGGCACTCCGACTTGTAGGCAACCAAGAAGAAACTATAAGTAGTATTATATTCTATAAGAAATGAAACGAATTTTATTAGCGGGCTATGGCAATGTCGCCCATGCCTTTGTACAAATCATGAAAGAGCAGGAACCGAGTGGAAGTTATACATTTACTACCTGCGACTTGAAGGATGGACAAGAGATTCTCAGTTATCTGCCAGAGCATCATAACGAATTTGATCTCGTATTAAACACGTCGCAGGCCGAGACCTGTGATGTTACACAGATGTGCATCGACTACGGTCTGGACTATATTGATATGGGTGTAGATGAAGGTATGGGTGATGGTACGACGGCTGTGGACTTCTTGTTCGCTTTGGATCCGCTGCTGAAATGTCCGACCCGCAGCCGCATCATGTGTGGCTTTGGCATCAATCCCGGTATCCTCGAACACGTCTATCAGAAGTACAAGCCACAGGGGCCGCACTATGCCTTCGAGTTGGAACACGACAATGCTGTGAGTGATGAATATGAGGTATTTGGCACCTGGTCACCGTACATGTATGCCGAGGAGAGTTGCCGTGCTGAGTTGGTCGTGATAAACAAAGATAAGATCAATTACATTACACAGCAGCTGAAGGATGATGGTGGCGCCATGCACCTTACCTATCACGGCGAACAGCGCAAGTATCTCCCCATACCTCACGAAGAACTGATGTCGATGCTGCACAGCGACGAGAATCTGCTCGGATCGGCCTATCTCTTTCAGGCCCCACGAGGAATGCAGCAATGCTTTCTGGACCATGGCACTGAAATGACGGTTGAGGAGTTCCTCAAGATTCCCGTGCCTCACTGCCTCAAGGGTGATGATCATGTGGGAATGCTCTTCTGGGACACACGCGATAGGATGTACTGGGTGAAGAACGTAATGGCCAACCAGACCACCTGGAAGCGATACGGCACCAATGCTGTTTGCTGGCAGACGGCCACTGGAGCCTGGATAGCCTATCGGCTGCTCGATGTCGTCAGCACCAACCATCCTCACACCATGACGGAGCTGTCGCTGCTCATGCCAGAGAAGATTGATGCCTTGCTCAACCAGATAGGTCTTACCTTCGAGATAGAGGAGCAACCTTTCAGTGTCGAAGAGTTCAAAAAGAATATCATGCGCTATTTTTAATTTCACGTCTTAAAAATTATCACGCTATGAAACGAATTTTATTAGCAGGCTATGGTAATATCGCCCATGCCTTTGAGAAAATAATGTATGAGCAGGAGCCACAAGACAGTTTTAAACTGACTGTCTGCGACTTGAAAGAAGGACAAGACATTTTCGACTTTCTGCCCCGTCACCACGACGAGTTCGATGTGGTGGTCAATACATCGGTGGCCAACAGCATAGAGATAGCCCGTATGTGCATAGACTACGGCCTTGACTGTATCGATGTGGCTGGCTTTGCGGACGGCATAGAAACGGATGATACCGTATCGACGGCCGACTATATAGAGGATATGAAGCGGATATTGTGCTGGCCTACGCACAGCCGTATCATGTTCGGCTTTGGCATTAATCCAGGTATTCTCGAACACGTCTATCAGCGATACAAGCCACAGGGGCCGCACTATGCCTTCGAACTGGAACACGACGATTCTGTAAGTGATGAATATGAGGTATTTGGCACCTGGTCGCCATTCATGTATGCCGAGGAGAGTTGCCGCTCCGAGTTGGTGTTTGGAACCAGACAGGACGTTATTGATGTGACGCAGCAACTGAATGACGAAGGTGGCACCATACGCCTCACCTATCACGGCAGCGAGCGCCATTATCTGCCCGTACCCCATGAGGAACTGCTCTCCATGCTGCACAGCGACGAGAACCTGCTGGGCACGGCTAATATCTATCAGGCCCCACGAGGCATGCAGCAGCATTTTCTGGAACGGGGCGCCGACATCACCGATGAAGAGTTGCTTTCTATCCCCGTACCCCATTGCCTGAAAGGCGAGGATCAGGCGGGCATACTTTTCTGGGACACAAAAGAAAGGCTCTACTGGGTGAAGAGTGTGGTGGCCAACCAGACCACCTGGAAACGCTACGGCACCAATGCCGTATGCTGGGAGACTGCCACAGGAGCCTGGATTGCCTATCGGTTGCTCGATGCCGCCAGCACCGACCACCCTCACACCATGACCGAACTGTCGCAGATCATGCCCGAGAAGATTGATGCCTTGCTCAAGCAGATAGGTCTTACCTTCGAGATAGAGGAGCAACCTTTCAGTCTCAAAGAGTTCAAAAAGAATATCATGCGCTATTTCTAAATTGATGGTTAAGATGATAGAGATTAAGAACGCAATAAAGGAACAGAACAAGGAAATTGCCCGACTGATAATGATGGCAATGACAGACGAGTGTTGTAAGTTTTTCTGTGGTGAGGGCTACGGTCTGGACGACTTTTACCGGATGATGTGCCTCCTCGTAGAACGTGATGACTCGCAGTACAGTTACAAGAACACGCTGGTGGCGATGGACGGACAGCAGGTGGTGGGCGTATCGGTAAGCTACGATGGCAGCCGCCTGCACGAGTTGCGGTGTGCTTTTATCGAGGCCGCCAAGACGTACATCGGTAAGGATCATACTGGTATGGACGATGAGACACAGGCTGGCGAGCTCTATCTCGACTCGCTGGCCGTGC
>JAEEGJ010014879.1_pt1 | contig 18311 bp, 15 predicted proteins | sample 8958761 | NCBI WGS metagenome assembly JAEEGJ01 (sample SAMN16246546, study PRJNA631951) | gut metagenome | biome: gut microbiome; feature: rumen; material: RS-attached | host: Bos | place: Iran: Karaj | collected 2018-10
ACGGTGACCACTATTACCTGACGGAAGAACAAAACCACTACATCCTCCAGCACTTCGAGTCCAGTGGCATCCCCACTTACGCCATCTACGATACCAAAGGCCACCAGACCTACAAGAGTATTGGTTTCCCTGGCAATGATGTCATCCGCAAAGAATTAGAAACAGCAAGCAAGTAATATGAACAAGCAAACCATCATAACCATCCTGCTCGCCCTCGGCACCCGATTTGCTTTTCCCTTCGGGCAGCGACCCTTGGTTCCAGGCTTTGCCGAGGGCTTTTTCGTGCCGTTTTCCTTAACTTTGCCAAACAAAACTGATGAACAAAGACAAAATGATACTCTACAAACGATTCCTGATTGTGTTGACAATGATGTCGATAGTGATATCTGGCGTTGCTCAGATTGACAGCATAAAGGATAGCAATGTCTTTGCTAATTGGAATCGTGATGTGGTGTATTTGTTGCCATCTAAGGAAATATGCGAGACGGGAGAGGATTTGTGGTTCAAGGCATACTTGATGAATTGGCAGACTTTGGCCTTATCAGATAAAAGTCAAACGCTCTATCTGCAAATGCGAAGTGAAAAAGGTGATGTTGTATGGAGCGAGAAATATCCCCTGATCGCAGGAAGAGGCGACGGACATATCTATATTGGTGACAATTGGCAGCATGGAGAGTACTATATGGAGGGTTATACCCGCTCTTCCTTTACGGCTGACAGTACCACAGCCATTCATCCAAGACGGATTCGGGTGGTAGATCGTGTGACGCAAATGGATTCTATATCAGCAGAAGCAATCAAAAGTGATTCATTTATGGCTCGCCCCCCGCTTACGCCGCCCTCTCTCGTGGAGCTCAAACGTTTTAACCTTTTCCCAGAAGGTGGGCATTTGGTTGATGGTATTAACAGCGTAGTAGCTTTCAAGGCTACATACGGAAATGGTTTTCCTGAAGAAGTATCTGGTAATGTCTTGGAGGATGGGAAGGAAATTGCATCATTCATAAGTGTGCATGACGGAATGGGTAAGTTTGCCTTAACGCCACGATGGGGTAAAGATTATAAGGTGGTATTATCTGATGGCAGGACATATCCACTTCCTGCCATTGAACGGACAGGTATGATACTTCGCATATTACGCAACAATAATACCAGCATCACAATGCTTGTATCCGCCTCTGACAGCCTTCCACATCCATTCACGGTATTCGCGAAACAAAGAAGTGTTCCTTGCTGTAGTGCTAAGGGAATAGTAAGAGGTCAGCAAATAGTCAGACTGCCAATAGAGAGATTTCCATTACAAGGGATAGCTGAGATTACGTTATCTGACGAAAACGACTATCCTATTGCAGAACGATTGGTATATGTCAACCCTACACAACGGCTGAACATCACCGCTTCAACAGACCGTCAGCAATACAACAGACGCGACGCGGGAAAAATACATCTGAAAGTCACTGATTCTTCTGGTCAGCCTCTCAAAACAGAACTGGCCATAAGCATCTTCGACAAAGCCTATCTTTATATACCTGGGCATGAGAATATCCTTTCCCATTGTTATTTGTCCGAAGAAATTCGAGGTAACATCTTCAACCCAACCTACTATTTCAACGAACAAAACGAAGACCGTTTGCAGACATTGGACTTGTTACTGATGACACAAGGCTGGCGTTGCTATGTCTGGAATGAGAAGCCGATAAAAGGACGACAAGTATTGACAGACGGGTTGTGTGGTAAAGAAACAACCAGCAACAAACTCACCAGCATGATGCAATTGATCAGCGCCTTCTCGCTCCAAAGTGATTCCTGCTTCATCTTGACGGATTCCATTGGATGCTTCGAAATTACGCCAGACCAGATGATGACTATGCGCGGAAATATCTACCTGAAACCCCTGCTGAGTGAAAAGTACAAGGCAAAGCTGACAATTATCAATCCGTTCGACAGCATTAATTTCTATCAGCAAGGCAGACCAAGACTCCTACCGCAGAACTATATCTATGAGACAGCCAACGGAGAACGGGCTATTACCAATGGCTTCGGAACGGTAGTACTGAAAGATGTCTATGTAACGGCAAAGCGACGTTCACCCTATCGCGACAAGGTGACGGGCTATCTTGACAGCCTTGCTACGATGGCAAGCGGTGAATGGGTTTGCGAGTGCAAAGCTGGCCAATCGTCACATTACCTAAACAACTATAAAGGCTATTCTCATCATCCCGATGGATGCTCAGTAACCACCTATTCAGGCAAGCGACTCATGCCCAAACGAGGTGAGAACTACGAACTAATTAAATATGAGCCAGTAGGTAGTGATGGCAGTTGGATAGTGACAGACATCACAAGTGTCAAGTATTCCGGACCACAATACACTGAGGAAGAACTGCTGCGGATGTACGGAATGTGGAAGGCTCAGGGCTATTATCCTCAACGCGAGTTCTACGAACCCGACCCCGTTGAACTTGCCTCCCCAATGCCAGACCCACGCAACTTGCTACAATGGAAGCCCTATGTACTGACCGATGAAAACGGAGAGGCAGAAATATCATTTAGGGCCTCCGATGTCAACACCGAGTTTATTGGCATCGTTGAAGCCATTGACGGCACAGGGCTGATGGGATGTCAGACATTCACATTCAGAGTAATCAGAAACAGATAACGATATGAAGAGAATCATCTTAACCCTATTATCGACAGTTATAACGTTGATTATATTTGCACAAGAGGCAGATACAACCATCGTAGTGTATTATGGTTATCAGGCTATTGATACTATAACCATCAGCAAGTCATCAGAAACCTATCTTCAAATACAAGAAGCGGAATCGGTTGTACAAGGAATCACCGATGAACCCACTAAGCATCGTGCCATTGTGGAATACGTGTTGAACCATCCAGACAGCGACGGCTCTTTATATTTGATGAGATGCCTTTCGGGAACCATCAACTTCAAGAAATGCCTCCCCGTAGTGAGTGAACGGGCAAGGTACGGAATTTTGAAACGGCTCTATAATTTCTTCATTGCTGCAGAAGCCGAAACTGATGCCTATCTCGCAAAAACTGCCGAAGCTATCACTATCGGTAAAGAGGCCACTGGTTTCTCGTTGGAAGATATTAACGGCAATTTGTTGACTTTATCATCACTGCGAGGGAAATATGTCATGCTCGACTTCTGGGGGTCATGGTGTGGAGCGTGTATCAAGTCCTTTCCCCATCTGAAAACGTTCTATGAGCAACATCGTGACAAATTAGAAGTCATAGGCATTGCTTGTCACGACACCAAAGAAAAGTGGAATGCAGCAGTAAAGCGACACGAATTGCATTGGCTACACGTTCTGAATGGAGAGGGAACGAACGATGTGGCAGCACTCTATGGCGTTCAGGCATACCCCACCTATGTGCTGATTGCCCCCAACGGAAAAGTACTGCAATGGATGGCAGACGACCCAGATACTTTCGATTTGTATTTTGACAACCAAATGCATGACAAGTAAAGAAACATCAAACAAAGAATTTGCACAATTTAAGAAGATAAAATAAAACCAAATGATTATGAACAAGAAAACATTCATTACAATGATGCTCGCCCTCATCACAATGGCAGGGTTGGCACAGACAAAGACTGCAACGGTCATTGGTTATTCACCCGCTCTGAAAGACGGCACGCTGGTTTTTGCAGGTACTGGTGGCTCGGCACATGTTGTAGATACCGTGCAGGCTGGACATTTCGCCTACACCCTGCCCGTTGAAGAACTCACTGAAAGCTTTCTCTGTTTAATGGGCGAAGGCTGTCCTAATATGTCGATAACCATCTACCTGAAACCAGACCTGGCAGTGAAAGTAACAGGCAATGACTGTCTCTATCCCTTATGGAAGGTGGAGAGCCCGCTCCCCGAGCAACGGACAGAAGCTCGCATCACGGAGCACTGCCGTGACGTGCTGACGGAATATATGCAGAAGGTTCTGGCCAATAAGCCCTGGGCTGAGCTAGAACCCGTTGCAATAAAGTTGGCGAAGAAGCAGATGGACATCCTACCCGCACTGCCTATGGATGCCGCCACCATCGGTAAGCTATTGAATGCATCCAGAATTGCAAAGGACATCAAGGACTTCCCCCACATGGAGCAGTTGAAGAAGATCGAGAAGTTCGTTGCAGACCGTGCACCTAAAGAATTTGAGGAGCAACTGGCAGAGATACACAACTATGTTTATCCGCCACGAGTCTTGCAGGTTGGCGACGAAGCCGAAGATGCAGAACTCGTAGATATGCAAGGGCAGAAGCATCATCTGTTTGAAGCCTTTGCCAATGGCAAATATGTATTACTTGATTTCTGGGGTATCGGTTGTGGTCCTTGCATGATGTCTGAGCCTGAGATGAAAGAGGCCTATGAGAAAATGAAGGATAAGCTGGAAATCGTCGGTATCAATCAGAACAAGATCTCAGAGTGGCAGGAGCACGAATTCAGCAAGCGCATTGTCTGGACAAACTGGAACAACGCCATGCAGGATATTAGTATAAAATACTGCGATATGGGTGCCATTCCCTATTACATATTGATCTCACCCGACAAGCGCATCGTTTGGAAGGACATGGGTTATATTCCGGGATGGTTTATGGGCATGGCTGATGTTCTCAACGGCGTCAAGCACAAACAGGATAACAGCGCCAACTTCTCGCTGCTAATCCAGAAAGTCGATGCCAATGCCAATAGCACTACTGTTAGTTTCCGCTATTACGGCCATAAGGATTATTGGTTCCGCATCGTCAAAGAGTCTTATCTTGAGGCAAACGGCAAAAAATACATGCTGACAGCAGCCGATGGTATCAAGCTTGACGAGGACAACTTTTCTCAGGTGAAAGCTACAGAGTCAACAGACGAGTTTCTTAGCAACCTCTGCTACACAGACTTCACACTCACCTTTGAGCCGTTCGATACCATCCCGACGACTTTCAACTTCAAGGAGGGCGACGTCGAGCACGCATTTGTCATCCGAAATGTTTCTTTAGAATAGAAAGTTCCTATAGACAACGGTGTTTCCTCGGTCAGAAAACACTGTTTTCTCCGTTAGAAAGCAGTGTTTTCCATAAGGGGAAACAACGTTTTCTAACGGAGAAAAGACTGGAAAACACTATCCTGACGATATTTCTACCGAGAGGGGCCCTCTCCTCTGGATGTTTTTAAAATCTAAGGTCTATCTTCTTAGTTTCGCAAGACGTTTGTATTCTTTCTTCGTCAGTCGGAGGAAAGAGCCATGCTGGGGGGCTTTCACGCCCTCGATGTTACGAGGCGAATGGAAATTCCGCATATTCTCATCGGCCAGACAGAGGCGGTAGTTGCGTGGATGGGAAGAATACTCAATATAGGCAATCACCCAACTTTTCTCGCCACTAAGCTGAAATGCCGAGACCCCTTCACATTTCTTGTTACCCTCAAAGTCAACATAATCATCCTCTACGGGTTCGCTCCAAGGACCAGTAAGCGTTGGGGCCGTAGCAGTAAACAAGCCAGGTTTCCCGCCTTCTTTCTTAATCATCATGTGCCAATTCTGATCCGTTTCCACCCAATTGATATCGGCATCGATAGTAGCATACCCCCAATCGAAGAGCAGACGTGGCTGTGTAAGGGTGGTAAAACTCTCATCGGCATAAGAATAATACATACGGTCATAAGCCTCTTCACCTCGATTCCACATAGAGTAATATACCATATAACCGCCTCTCTTTCCGGCAGGCCATACATAATCCTCATCCCATACGATCTGGGGTGCCCATACACGATTGATGGTGGCCCAGTTCTTATATACGCTCTCTGCATCCGGATCTGAGAAGATTGAGACGCCCTTTCGATAGTCGAAAGTAACTGATTCCCAGTGAATAAGATCGTTGCTCGTCAAGAGATCGATACCATAGTTATCCCACGTCTCTTTTTTTCCCAGACGCTCTTTTGCACCAACATTCATATCCGTACACACCATCAGATAGCCCTTCCCGTCATGCTTACGACAGATATAGGCATCACGTGTGGCACCTTCGATACGGGCATGCTCGGCATCGCTGAAGATAGAGTCTCCCCCCAAAAGGTCTTCATAGTGAAAGCCGTCACGACTCAGTGCGTAAGCTGTCCATGCACGGCCGTGGTCGTTCATGTGGCAATATAGATAACCATAACCGCCTTTCTGCAGGTTTCCTTTCTGGGCATAAACACTCACGCACAATGTGGCTGCAAGAAGCAGCAAAGTTGAAAAACGCTTCATCATATTCTTTGTTTTAGTATTTTATTGTGCAAAGATAAGGCAATTTAAGCGAAAAAACAAATATATTTGGCTTTTATCTATATTTTTAGTACCTTTGCACCCATGAACGATGTCAAGATCATAAACGACCCCGTTTTCGGATTTATCAAAATCCCAAAAGGAATACTTTATGGCATTGTGGAACATCCTCTGTTCCAGCGCCTTAACCGTATCCATCAACTTGGGTTGGCTTCTGTAGTTTATCCTGGAGCACGACATACCCGATTCCAGCATTCACTTGGGGCTTTCCATCTGATGAGTGAGGCCATATTGAATCTTCAGCAAAAAGGCATCTTCATCTTTGAATCAGAAGCTGAAGCTGTTCAGGCTGCCATCCTGATGCACGACATCGGACATGGTCCATTCTCTCACGTATTAGAGAACACACTGATTCATGGTATTTCTCATGAAGAGATTTCACTGCTGATGATGGAAGAGATCAATCGTTCACTGAACGGACAGTTGAATCTTGCCATCAGTATTTTCAAAGGAGATTATCCGAAGAACTTTCTCCATCAGCTCATCTCGAGCCAGCTTGACATGGACCGTTTGGACTACTTACGCAGAGACTCCTTCTATACAGGCGTGACAGAAGGTAACATCGGCTCTGCACGAATCATCAAGATGCTAAATGTTGTCAACGACTCGTTAGTGGTAGAGCAGAAAGGCATCTACTCACTGGAAAACTATCTCACCACACGCCGCCTGATGTACTGGCAGGTATACCTGCATCGTACTTGCGTAGCCTATGAGAAGGTACTTGTCAACATGCTTACACGTGCGAAAGACCTTATACGTATGGGACAGGATGTGTTCGCCTCACCTGCCCTGCACTACTTCCTCAGCAATGACATCGATGCAGAGTGGTTTGCCACACATCCCGAGACTCTTACGAATTATGGCGAACTCGATGATTCAGACATCTGGAGCGCCATGAAGGCTTGGAAACATCACGATGATAAGATTCTTTCTACACTGGCAACCGACATGCTTGACAGAAAGATTTTCAAGGTCGAGGTTCACGAAGAGCCTGTATCACAGGAGAGAATCGACGAATTACAGGAGAATATCGCAAGAGAACTGGGTATTGACAAGAGCGATGCCCACTACCTGATGAGTCTCAACACAATCCAAAAAGACATGTATAATGTTGACGATGATAGCATCGCAATACTTTACAAAAATGGAGAAATCAAGGACATATCCGAGGCTTCAGAATTGCTAAATGTTCAATTACTTTCTAAAAAAATAAGAAAATATTATCTGTGTTATCAGCGATTTGAATAATTTTCGCTATCTTTGCACGGTTTTATATAATAAATTAAGGCAAAAAATATGGAATTTACAGCCAAACAAATTGCAGAACTAATTCAAGGACGTGTTGAAGGCGATGAAAATGCATCAATAAACACCTTCGCAAAGATTGAGGAAGGTGTGCCAGGCGCTATCTCGTTCCTGTCGAATCCCAAATACACTCATTACATTTACGACACCAAGTCGAGTGTAGTACTAATCAACGAAGACGTCAAACTCGATAAACCCGTCAGTACCACACTTATCCGCGTAAAGAACGCTTATGAATGTGTAGCTAAGTTACTACAGTTCTATGAGTCAATGAAACCTGTTAAGAAGGGTATTGATTCACTCGCATACATTTCTCCTAAGGCCACCATTGGACAAGATGTCTATATAGGTGCATTCGCCTATATCGGCGATGGAGCCGTGATTGGTGATGGCACCATGGTTTATCCCCATACTGTCATTGGAGATGGCGTGCAGACTGGTTCAAAATGTGTGTTCTATCCCAACGTTACTATTTATCAGGGATGTAAAATCGGAAATAATGTAACAATCCATGCTGGCAGCGTAATCGGTGCCGATGGTTTTGGTTTTGCTCCCAATACTGAGGGTTATGATAAAATACCGCAGATTGGCATCGTCATCATCGAGGATAATGTGGAGATTGGCGCCAACACCTGCGTAGACCGTTCCACAATGGGACAGACTGTTATTCACAAGGGTGTGAAACTCGACAACCTGATTCAGGTGGCTCATAATTGTGAAGTTGGAGAAAACACCGTAATGTCGGCTCAGGTAGGTTTGGCAGGTTCAACTAAAGTTGGAGCTTGGTGTATGGTTGGTGGTCAGGCCGGTTTTGCCGGACATATTCAGATTGCCGACAAGACATTCATCGGTGCTCAGTCTGGTGTCATCAGCAACACGAAGGGAGACGGTGAGCAACTGATAGGTTCACCTGCCGTTAATCCCAAGATGTATTTCAAGGCGAGAGCTTTGGATGCTAAGCTTCCTGACATGTACCGTCAGATAGCTCAATTGCAACGTGAAATAGAAGAATTAAAAAAGAAACTCTAAGAAATATGAAGCAGAAAACTTTGAAAGGCAGTTTCTCCCTGTTTGGTAAGGGACTGCATACGGGTTTGAACCTCACAGTAACATTCAATCCTGCCCCGGAAAACACGGGCTATAAAATTCAGCGTATTGACCTTGAAGGCGAGCCTGTGATTGATGCCATTGCAGAGAATGTCGTTGACACCCAGCGTGGTACGGTACTTGGTAAAGGCGATGCTCGTGTTTCTACTGTAGAGCATGGTCTATCTGCTCTCTACGCTTTAGGCATTGACAACTGTATGATTCAGGTAAATGGTCCTGAGTTTCCTATTCTCGATGGCTCTGCCATCCAGTATGTTGACAAGATCAACGAGGTAGGCATTGAGGAACAGAATGCGCCAAAAGACTATTATATCATTCGCAAGAAAATTGAAGTGAAGGACGAACAGACAGGTTCATGCATCACGATTCTTCCTGATGACTCTTTCTCAATCACAGCGATGTGCTCATTTGAATCAAAGTTCATCAGTTCACAGTTTGCGACACTTGACAATCCGCAAAACTATACCAAAGAAATAGCCAGTGCCCGTACGTTTGTTTTCGTACGCGACATCGAGCCTCTGCTTCAGGCAAACCTGATTAAGGGTGGCGACTTGGATAACGCAATTGTCATTTACGAGCGTCAGACCACTCAGGAACGTCTCGACATGTTGGCAGATATGCTGCACGTAGAGCATCGCGACGCTACAGATCTGGGCTACATCCAGCACAAGCCTCTGCAGTGGGACAATGAATGCACACGCCACAAGTTGCTCGACATCATTGGCGATATGGCCCTGATTGGTAAGCCTATCAAGGGTCGCATCGTAGCTACTCGTCCAGGACATACCATCAACAATAAATTTGCCCGTCAGATGCGAAAGGAAATTCGCAAGCACGAGATTCAGGCACCTATCTATGATCCAAACGAAGAGCCAGTCATGGACGTGAACCGCATCCGTGAACTTCTGCCCCACCGCTACCCCATGCAGTTGGTTGATAAGGTGGTTGAACTGGGAGCGACGACCATCGTTGGTATCAAGAACATCACGGCCAATGAACCATTCTTCCAAGGGCACTTCCCACAAGAGCCCGTGATGCCCGGTGTACTTCAGATTGAGGCTATGGCTCAGTGTGGTGGTCTGCTGGTACTCAATACTCTCGAAGAGCCTGAGCGCTGGAGCACCTATTTCATGAAGATCGACGATGTGAAGTTCCGTCAGAAGGTGGTTCCTGGCGATACCTTGATTTTCAAGGTAGAACTGATGGCTCCCGTACGCCATGGTATCTCTTCAATGAAAGGTTACATCTTTGTTGGCGACCATGTAGTGGCTGAGGCATCATTTACAGCACAAATCGTAAAGAACAAATAAGAAGTTTATATGGCAAATCAGATACATCCTTTAGCAGTTGTTGACCCAGAGGCAAAACTGGGCGACAACAATATCATTGGCCCATTCTGTGTGATTGACAAAAACGTAGTCATGGGCAACAATAACAAGCTCTACAATGGTGTGACCCTCCATTTCGGAGCTCGCATTGGCAACAACAACGAATTCTTTCCCGGTGCATCCATCTCAACAAAGCCTCAGGATCTGAAGTTTGTTGGCGAGGAGACCACATGTGAAATTGGCGACAACAACTCCATCCGCGAGAATGTTACCATCAGTCGTGGTACCGCTTCAAAGGGTAAGACCGTAGTAGGCAATGGCAATCTGCTGATGGAGAATATGCATATTGGTCATGACTGCGAGATTGGTAATGGCTGTATCATTGGCAACTCTACGAAATTTGCCGGTGAAGTGATTGTCGACGACAATGCCATTATCTCGGCATGTTGCTTGTTCCACCAGTTCCTGCACGTTGGAGGCTATATTATGTTCCAAGGTGGTAGCCGTACGAGTCAGGACATTCCCCCTTACGTAATCGCAGGCAAGGAACCTGTTCGCTATGCAGGTGTGAATCTCATTGGTCTACGTCGTAGAGGTTTTTCCAACGAGACCATCGAGGCTATCCATGACGCCTATCGTATCATCTACTCTAAGGGAGTCATGAAGGAGGGCGTGGCTGAGGCTCGCGCCAAATATCCCGACTCTAAAGAGGTTGAATACATTTGCTCATTCATCGAGAACTCTAAGAGAGGAGTCATCAGATAAACAATATTGAAAAAGACGCTGATAGTCATCACAGGCCCCACGGCCGTTGGTAAGACGGCCTTGTGCCTGAAGATTGCCAAGTATTTCGACATACCTATCATCAATGCCGATTCACGTCAGATATACAGCGAACTGAACATTGGTACAGCACGTCCCACTGACGAGCAGATGAAACAGGTCAGGCATTATTTCGTGGGCACTTTGGGGCTGGAAGACTATTACAGTGCATCGCTCTTTGAACAACAGACACTCGAGTTACTGGAACAACAATTCAGACATCGGGACTACGCCTTACTCTCTGGTGGCAGCATGATGTATATCGATGCCGTTTGCGATGGTATTGACGACATTCCCACCATCGACGAAGACACCCGTACGCTGATGAAACAGAGACTGGCAAACGAAGGACTCGAAACTCTCTGTCAGGAACTGAAGAAGCTCGATCCGGAATACTACGAAACAGTTGACAAGCAGAACCCACGACGGGTGGTACATGCACTCGAAATCTGCACGATGACAGGCAAGACCTACACATCGTTTCGCAAACGAGAAAAGAAAGAGCGATCTTTCAACATTATAAAAATCGCACTTAACCGACCGCGTGAGGAACTCTATGAGCGCATCAACCAGCGTGTTGACCAGATGATGGCCGACGGACTGCTCGAGGAAGTCAAAAGACTCTATCCTAAGCGTCATCTGAATGCGCTGAATACTGTGGGGTACAAAGAACTGTTCGATTACCTTGACGGACGATGGTCATTAGAAGAGGCAGTAGAACGCATCAAGGGTAATACCAGACGATACGCCCGCAAACAGTTAACTTGGTATAAGAAGGATGAACGTATCAAGTGGTTCCATCCTGATGAAACAGAAAAAATAATCAGTTATATATCTCAAGACTATGAGCAACGAAACGATTAACAAATACAAGGCTTGGCTGAATACAGCGATGCAGAAGGTGAAAGGCTTCTGGCCATGGTATAAAGGTCTTTATCAAGGGCGTCCTTGGTATATCAAGACTGGTCTTGGAATTGCCTCGCTCATTGTGGCTTTCTTCCTTTATCTGGGTGCAGTCGACATGAACTTCTTGTGGCTTTTCGGTAAGTCACCATCTATGTCGACCATCAAGAACAAACGACCTGCAGAGGCCTCCATGATCTACAGTGCTGATGGCAAGCTGATTGGTAAGTTCTTCAGTGAGAACCGTACACCTGTAACCTATGAGGAGGTGAACCCCGTATTTTGGAAAGCCCTCATCGATACAGAAGACGAGCGTTTCTTCCATCATCATGGCATCGACTATCAGGCCTTTGCAGCAGCATTGAAAGACTATGCCCTACACCACGACGCACGTGGCGCTTCCACCATCACCCAGCAGTTGGCAAAGAACCTGTTCCGAACCCGTTCTGAATATTCAACAGGATTGCTGGGATATATCCCTGGTATCAAAATGCTCATTCTGAAGAGCAAAGAATGGATTACGGCCTACAAACTGGAGTTCTTCTTCACCAAAAATGAGATTCTGACGCAGTATGCCAATACCGTTGATTTTGGTTCGAATGCGTTTGGTATCAAGACGGCTTGTAAAACCTACTTCAACTGTAAGCCTCAGGATTTGACAACTGAGAATGCAGCCATCTTGGTAGGTATGCTTAAGGCCACCACATATTATAATCCCCTGATCAATCCGGAAAACTCGCTCAAGCGTCGTAATACCGTACTCGACCTGATGTGCCAGCATCGCGACTTGACCAAGGAAGAGTGTGATTCACTGAAAAAGTTAGAAATCAAACTCGACTACAGCGTTGAGAGTGCCTATGACGGCGATGCCAACTACTTCCGTGAGGCGGTTGCCGACTATCTGAAGGGTTGGTGCGAGGAATATTTTGACAATCGTAATGCCCTGTATACTGAGGGACTGAAGATATACACCACCCTCGATTCGCGTATGCAGAAGTATGCCGAGGAGGCAGCCTTTAAGCAAATGAAACAGGTGCAGCAAACGTTCAACGCTCACTGGGGAAGCACCAATCCCTGGCAAGACGAGAACCACGTAGAAATAAAAAACTTTATTGAGGATATCGCCAAGCGACAGCCTGTGTACAAATATCTCTCAAAGAAGTTCGATGGCAATGAGGATTCCATCAACTACTACCTCAATAAGCCCCACACCGTGAAGGTGTTCGACTATGAGAAGGGACAGATCGAGAAGGAACTTTCAACGATGGACTCTATCCGCTACATGGTGCGCTTCATGCATTGCGGTTTTGTGGCTATGGAGCCCCAGACGGGTCATGTAAAAGCATGGGTGGGCGATATAGACTTCAAGTCATGGAAGTACGACAAGGTAACAGCAATGCGCCAGCCTGGTTCAACCTTTAAACTCTTCGTATATACAGAAGCCATGAATCAGGGCATCACCCCTTGCGACACCCGCAAGGATGAGTTCATCTCTATGAAGGTGATGGATCATGGCAAAGAAGTAACATGGGCACCAACGAATGCCGACGGCCGTTTCTCTGGCGCAGACATCACCCTGAAGCAGGCTTTTGCCATGAGTATCAACTCTGTAGCCGTTCGCTTGGGTCAAGAGTGTGGCATCGACAACATCGTGAAGACTGCTCACGACATGGGTATCAAGTCTAAACTCGACGCGACCCCCTCGCTCACCCTGGGTTCGAGCGATGTGAACTTGCTTGAGATGGTCAATGCCTATTGTACACCTGTGAATGATGGCGGACACATGGAACCTGTGCTGGTGGCAAAGATTGAAGACCGTGACGGCAAGGTGATTTACGAAGCGCCTACCGAGGCTACGCAAGCTATCCCTTATCGTTCTGCCTTCCTGGTACAGCAGTTGCTGAAAGGTGGTATGAGTGGTACGAGCTCACGCCTGATGGGTTTTGTAGGCTATGACAAGGCTGCTGATACAGACTTTGGCGGAAAAACGGGTACGTCCAACAATCACTCCGACGCTTGGTTCATAGGTACTACACCTAAGCTGGTGGTTGGCGCATGGGTTGGCGGCGAATACCGAAGCATCCACTTCCGAACAGGCATGTTAGGACAAGGCAACCGTACAGCTCTGCCTATCTGTGGTTACTTCCTCGGCTCTGTGCTTAATGACCCCGCTTTCAAGAAATATCGCGCAAAGTTCAGCGCACCTCGTAATATCGACCTTGCCAGTGCCATGTATGATTGCGGTGGCTACTTCCAGGCTCCAGCCGACTCAGACTCGCTGAGCACAGACTCGCTCTCACTTGATGCAGACGACACTGATGCTATATTCCTCGATGAGCACGGCAATCCGTTACAGCGCCCTCAGAAGGATCCAGAGCCAGACGATACCAAGCAGCAGACGGCACCTCAGACCAATGGTGAGGGAACGAAAGACGAAGACTAACCCGATAAGTTACTGATATCGTTGGAACTAGATCTTGAAAACAAGGAGTGGCAGGACGCGCTCCAGATCGTGAACTATACCCGTCGTTCGCTTTTCCTCACAGGAAAGGCGGGGACGGGTAAAAGTACGTTCCTGCGCTACGTGTCGAAAAACACCAAGAAGAAGCACGTCATTTTAGCCCCAACGGGTATTGCGGCCATCAATGCAGGAGGGAGCACGCTTCACAGCTTCTTCCGTCTGCCTTTCCACCCCTTGCTGCCCAATGATTCACGCTACAACTACCGCCACCTGAAAGAGACACTGAAATATACAGGTGCCCAACGCAAGCTGATTCGTGAAGTAGAGCTGATTATCATAGATGAGATTTCTATGGTCCGTGCCGACATCATCGACTTTATTGATAAGGTGTTGCGCATATACACACGCAATCCAGAACCCTTTGGTGGAAAACAACTCCTACTAGTGGGTGACATCTACCAGCTGGAACCAGTGCTGAAGGACGAGGAGCGTCAATTACTTCAGCCCTTCTACCCCTCGGCCTATTTCTTTAATGCCAAGGTGTGGCAGACGATGCCCATCGTATCGATTGAACTCCGCAAGGTGTATCGCCAGACAGATGATCGTTTCATCTCCATCCTCGACCGTATTCGCAACAACACGGCTACAACTGCAGATCTGGAAACCCTCAACACCCGGGTATCTGCTTCCAATCAAACCGTAAATAACAGAAGCCTCACCATCACGCTCGCTGCCCGTCGCGACACCGTAGATTATACTAATGAGCAGCGTCTGGCAGAGATTAAGGGTAATCCTTCGGTTTTTCGCGGTACCATCAAGGGCGACTTTCCCGAGAGTTCGCTCCCTACCCCCATGGAACTTCAGCTGAAACCTGGTGCTCAGGTTATATTCGTAAAGAACGACAAGGAGAAGCGTTGGGTGAACGGTACGCTGGGCACTGTGAGTTATATTGCCGAGGAAGAGGGTGTAATCGGCATCATCGACGAGCAAGGTGTGGAACACGATGTGGAGCGCGAGGTGTGGGAGAACATGCGCTATACCTTCAACGAGAAGGAACAGAAAATAGAAGAAGAACTTTTGGGTACCTATACTCAATTTCCCGTTCGACTAGCGTGGGCCATCACCGTACACAAGAGTCAGGGACTCACATTCTCACAAGTGTCGATTGACTTCGCTGGCGGAGGCGCTTTTGCTGGTGGGCAAACATATGTAGCGCTCTCCCGATGCACCTCGCTCGAAGGACTCACGCTGAAAGCTCCTCTGCGACAGAGCGACATCTTCGTACGAGCAGAGGTGGTGCAGTTTGCCAATCACTACAACGACCAGACACTGATTTCAAAGGCACTTGAGGAGGGCAAGGCCGACCGCGAGTATCGCGATGCCATCCGTGCCTTCGACACACTCGACTTCGCAGGTTTCCTCGACCACTTTTTCACGGCTATCCATCTACGCTACGACATCGAGAAGCCACACATACGCCGTTTCATACGCAGGAAACTTGAAATCATCAGTCGCCAGAAACGTGAGATTGAGCGTATGAAAGCAGAGCATGCCTCTGAGATGGATGCCCTGAAAGCAGAAATCAAGTCGAAAAATGAACTCTTGAAGCGATTGGCAGCTGAGTATACCATCTTAGGACGCGAGTGCGAGCACGAACACATGATCGATGCCGCCATCCGCAACTATGAGAAGGCGCTCGAGCTCTATCCCGATGCCGGTGATGCCCGTCGCCGTCTCAAAAAACTACAAGGAAAAAAGTGACAAATGTCATTTGTCACTTTAGTCACCCATACATTTGATTCTTAGGATTTCACTTCTTTAGCGTGAGCCAGCTTAAGCCTCTCGTTCAGCATATTAAGCAAGTCGTGTGGCTTAATGTCCATATGATTGATAGGAATCTCATAGACAGCCCCAGGCGCATCAGGATTGCGCAGGCGCTCTTTGCGTCCCTCCTCAATCTCGTCGAGTGATTTCCAGTTCTCATGCTCCTTCTTATATTGGATACCTATCAGCTTCAGAGTCTTGTATTTTGTTAGGTAGAACGCATCGACATCACGAAAGCAGACTGTCCACTTGAACTTGTTATTCACTTCGAGATACTCGTCGGTGATGGTCATGCAAAGCCTTTGTTTGTAAAAATCATGAAGATACTTAATAAAATAGAACGCAAAAATGCAGACTGGAGTACCTAGCAGATTCCACCACATCTCTTCACGGCTGCTGAAATAGAGTCTCGTCAATATATAGACTACAAGACTAGTTAGCATCAAGGCAACAAAAGCCACGACCTTTTTTTTCGAAAAATAGATTTTAACCTCTTTCATATTCCAGAAACAACTTAAAAGATGAAGGCTGCAACATTGAGCGCCAACGTAATGAGTGTGATAAAGAAAATAGCAATGATCATAATTGTACTGATTTATTCTGAGTTTACGATTGATTAATTTGGTTTTCTAACTTCCGATGGTGCAAAGATAGGCATTCTGCCGTGAATTCACTTACACACTTCGTTCTTTTATTTGTTTATTTGTATCATTTAACTAATTCAGAAGCTTATTCATCCCTGTATTCAAGAATATCGCCAGGCTGACAACCCAGTTCACGACAAATTGCTTCAAGCGTCGTAAAGCGCACCGCCTTGGCCTTGCCCGTCTTCAGAATCGAGAGGTTAGCCAGCGTAAGCCCCACCCGATCAGCAAGTTCACTGAGCGACATCTTGCGCTTAGCCAACTCCACATCGAGGTTTACGATAATCTGTCCCATACGCCATCAGATGGTTAAGTCCTGCTCCTCTTTCAGCTTCATGGTGTCCTTAAGGAACTTAGGCACGAAGAAATAAAAGATAATCATACAGAAGAAGGGTCCCTGATACAGAGTACCTGCCAACTTGAGCACATTTTTCGGGCTTTCGCCAGCCAGGCTGTTACTTACGCCATAGTCCAGCATATATCCTGCTATCGCACAATAGACCAGACACGAGGCGGCCATGATGTAGTAAAGCCACACGCACCAGCGCGTATACTGCTTATTAATATAAATAAGGTACGCGAGAAGCAAGTATAGCAAGAAGAAATACGTGCGGGCCAGGTTGTCGGTGAGATAGCAGAGATTCTGCCAATAGTCATACGGCGTTTCGGCATTATTCATACGATAGATATCGCCGTTTATCATACAGCCCATGAGGATAGCCATAAACAGAAGACAGATTACGGATATCGGATTCTTGGTGCAGCAATTGCGAAGGAAATTACTTATACGCTTATACATTATTTTAAGTTTTTATTGTTAATAACTTAGTCGTTTATTTTATTGATTTACTTAATAAGTTTATCGTTATCGATTATATATTTATCGATTTTCGATATGCAAAAGTAAAATATTTCCCTGTTTCCACCAAACTTTTCCCCAAAAACTTTATCGTTTTTCGATAAATTTAACGATTCAGGATATACGGGGCTCTTGGTCTGAACTGCTTTAATGGGCATTTTACTCCGAGTAAAGTCAAGGTTTAGTCCGAGTAAAATCAGACTTTCCACTAAGGAAAGTAGCTAACAAGTTTGTGATGTTACGATGATGTATATGCGCATCACCAACATTAAAAAGTGTGAACCTTTATAAAAAGAAAATAGCAAATTATAGATTTCTAGGCGTTTTTTATCGACGAAAGCAATCGATTACACGGTTTTTTATGTTAAATTTCGAAAATATTAGCGTTTGTGTGGGTGCACAATATTTTTTCCTAAAAAAAGTTGAAGAAATATTTGGAGAAGTAAAAAAAAGGCATTACCTTTGCAACCGTTATCCTGAAAACAATCTTTTTACCTTAGAAAACTAATACCTATTGAAGATATGGAGCGATCGCTTGCGAAAGTCGTCGCTTTATTTTTTGCCCATACGTACAGATTTGTTAAACTTTCATAAATCTACATCTAAATCTCGACACACCAGTCTCAATTACTAATAAAATTAGTACATTTGCACCCCGTTAGAGTCCGTTGGGGCAGAGTGAAGTGTGTACGAACGTATGCCGCCTCGCGGAAAAAAACCCTTTATAC
>JAEEGJ010014883.1_pt1 | contig 18308 bp, 13 predicted proteins | sample 8958761 | NCBI WGS metagenome assembly JAEEGJ01 (sample SAMN16246546, study PRJNA631951) | gut metagenome | biome: gut microbiome; feature: rumen; material: RS-attached | host: Bos | place: Iran: Karaj | collected 2018-10
CTGCGGATGAATGACGCCTCCCTGTCTTTTGATCCGGAAACTTCAGTGGCGCTTGGTTATGGATTCCGCTGCGGATTTCTCGGACTGCTTCACATGGATATCATCACCACACGCCTGGAACGTGAATTCGACCTGGACCTGGTGACCACTGCCCCGAGCGTAATCTATCGGGTCATCAAAACAAACGGAACCGAACTGATGATTGATAACCCGACAAACCTGCCGCCTGTGGGTGAAATCGCATCCATGGAAGAGCCCTTCGTCCATGCCACAATCTATACACCCCAGGATTCCGTCGGCACACTGATGGAGCTCTGCCAGGACAAGCGCGGCATCTTCCTGGACATGCAGTATGAAGGTACCCGTGTCAAGCTGAACTATGATATGCCGCTGAATGAAATCATTTTCGACTTCTTTGATCAGATCAAGAGCCGCAGCCGCGGTTATGCCTCCTTTGACTATGAACTGAAGGATTACCGTGAAAGCGATCTGGTCAAGCTGGATATTCTGCTGAACGGTGAAATCTGCGATGCTTTTTCCATTATTGTCCACCGGGACAAGGCTTACGCCCGCGGACGCGGGATTGCGGAAAAACTGAAGGACGTGATTCCGCGGCAGATGTTTGAAATCCCGATTCAGGCAGCCATCGGCGGAAAAGTCATCGCGCGTGAAACTGTCAAGGCCATTCGGAAGGATGTCCTGGCCAAGTGCTACGGCGGCGATATTACCCGGAAGAAAAAACTGCTGGAGAAGCAGAAGGAAGGCAAGAAGCGGATGCGCCAGTTTGGCACCGTTCAGGTTCCCAGTGAGGCTTTCCTTGCCGTTCTGAAAATGGATTGATATGAGAGCATCAGGATGCGGAACACCGCGGCTTGAACAGAATACGGTATGTTTCACCGGGCACCGCCGGATTGACCGGGAATGGGTGCCGGAAATCCGGCTGCGCCTGAAAGACGCCATTCTCCGGTGTTATGAGCAGGGTTCCCGCTGGTTTATCTGCGGCGGAGCTCTGGGTTTTGATACGCTGGCCGCGGAAGAAGTCCTGTCCTTCCGTGCGAATCATCCGGATATCGGGCTCTTCCTGGCGATTCCATGTGCCGATCAGTCCGCTCACTGGTCTACTGCAGACCGCCGCAGATATGAGAGGATCCGGGATTCCGCTGACGATGAACTGGTTCTGGCCCCCTCCTATTTCAGAGGGTGTATGCACGTCCGGAACCGGTTCATGGTACGGCACTCCTCTGTCTGTATCTGTTATCTCAGGCAATTTGATGGCGGTACGGGGTATACGGTCCGGTATGCGCTGTCTGAGTCCCGGGATATCATCAACCTGTATGAAGGCCCCGCTTCCCAGGCCCTGATGAAGGAGCAGCTATGGAACTGTACATTCACATCCCCTTCTGTGTCCGGAAATGCACATACTGTTCGTTTACTTCATTCCCCGGCTGCAGTCAGCAGGAAATGGAACGCTACCTCTTTGCGGTTCTCAGGGAGGCGCAGCTCCGGAAGCACGAAATAAATGAGCCGCTTGAAACCGTATATATCGGCGGAGGCACTCCTTCGCTGATACCGGCAGAGCTGTTCTGTTCATTTCTTTCAGAACTGAAAACAATCCTGGACTTTTCCCGGGTCCATGAATTTACCACGGAGGCCAATCCGGGCACGGTCACCCCAGCCTGGCTGGATACAGCCGTCTCCCAGGGGATCAACCGTATTTCCTTTGGTGTGCAGGCATTTCAGGATCAGATCCTGCAGACACTCGGCCGGATTCATCGTTCCTGTGATGTTGCTGCTTCCGTGAAAGCCGCCCGGGAATCCGGCATCGATAATATCAGCCTCGACCTGATGTTCGGCATTCCCGGCCAGAAAGCGGAGGACTGGGCAGAAACGCTGCATTTTGCCTTATCCCTGTGTCCGGATCATATCAGCGCATACGGTCTGATTCCGGAGGATGGAACCCCCCTGTCTGCCCGGCTGAATTCCGGTATCCTTGAACTGCCGGATCCGGATTCAGAACGGAATATGTATGACTTCTGTATCCGTCTTCTGGCAGAAAACGGATTCGAGCAGTATGAAATATCCAATTTTTCCCGGCCCGGATATGCCTGCCGGCATAATATCGGTTACTGGGATCAGGTTCCGTATCTGGGGCTCGGCCTTTCTGCCGCCTCGATGCTCCGCCCTGCTTCCAGGCCAAAAGGAGTATTCAGTATCCGAACAACCAATCCGGACACATTGCATGAGTATTACCGGCTGATCCATTCTCCGGTTTTTTCCGTTCCCGAAGAGACGATATCCCTTGCGGAAGCCCGTTTTGAAACCGTGATGCTGTCCCTGCGCATGACTGCCGGTATGAACCGCAAACGCTTCCGGGACCTGCACGGAGCCCCGCCGGAAGCCTTCTACGGGGATGTTCTCCGGCGCCTCGCATCACAGGGACTTCTGATCCTGAAGGATGACAGCTGGCGCCTGACACGCCGCGGAATGGATATTCAGAACAGCATCCTGCTGGAGTTTATGGAAGACATGGCATAAAGGACGGATCGTGAAAAGCATCCTGCGCGTCACAGTACGGTTTTTCCGGGTTGTTCCGTTTCTTGTATTCTCCGGTGCTTTCCAGTTCCCATGACTGTTCCGTATCATTCAGGCAGGTTTCCATGATCCTGTTCAGCATTTCAATATGCGGCCTGTACAGTACAGGACACGCGATTTCCACCCGCCGGCTCATATTCCGCGTCATCCAGTCCGCACTGGAAATGAACGCTTTCGTATCCTCCCCTTCTCCGAACAGATAGATCCGTGAATGCTCCAGATACCGGCCGACAATGCTGATGATCCGGATATTATCCGTCAGTCCGGGGACCCCCGGCAGCAGGCAGCTGATACCGCGGATGACCATCCGGATGCTGACTCCGGCCCGGCTGGCTTCAATCAGCTTGTCCATCAGTTCCTTGTCAGTCAGGCTGTTCAGTTTCAGCCGGATTTTGCCGTTCCGGCCTTTCCGGATCTGTTCATCAATCAGTTTCATCAGGGAAACCTGCATATCATTCGGGGATACCAGCAGCATTTCTGCATGGCGGATGGTCTCTCCCTTGGTCAGGGCGTCAAAAACCATGCGCCCGTCCCGGCCGATCTGCTGGTTATATGTCATCAGGCAAAGATCGGTATAGATCCGGCTGGTGTTTTCATTGTAATTGCCGGTTCCGATCTGTGTGATATATTCCTCCCCGCCGGCTTCATTGCGGAGGCTGATCAGGCAGAGTTTACTGTGAACCTTGATGTGCTCGATTCCGTAGATCACCCTGCACCCTGCACTCTCCAGGCGTCGGCTCCATTCAATATTGTTTTCCTCATCAAACCGGGCTTTCAGTTCAACAAAAACCTCAACCTTTTTCCCGTTTTCCGCCGCTTCCTCCAGCACTTCAGCGACTTTGCTGTTCCTGGCTACACGGTACAGCGTCATACGGATTGCGGTTACACGCGGATTTACCGCTGCTTCCCGGAGAAGCCGCAGGAAAAAGCTAAAACTGTCATAGGGATAGTGAATCAGAACGTCGCCCCGTCTGATCATTCCGATCACAGAAGGATCCTTGTCATCCGGTACCGCCAGCTTCCGGGATGTCCGCGGCGGGTAAAACAGGTCAGCTCTCCCCCTCAGCATATCACTGAACCGGTACAGGAACGACAGTTCCAGCGGTGTGTCATACTCAAACACCTGACTGGCTGTCAGTCCCATATACTCACGCAGCCGGTTCACAATGGCCATATCAATCTGCCGGCTGAGTTCCATCCGTACAGGACAGAGCCGTTTCCGCATGCGGATGATCTCCGCCATATGCTCCCGGTAATTCAGGTCTTCGTCATATACCGCGTCTGCGTCAATATCCGCGTTCCGCGTAATCCGGGCCAGTGTTTTCCCGACCACCTCTTCTTCCGTAAACAGCGTGGGAACATAGTGCAGGATAAATTCCTCCAGCAGGATAAACCGGCCTTCTTCACCCGGCACCCGGATCAGTCTGGGCAGAACTGTTCCCGCACATGGAATGACTGCAACTCGGACGGCACCGTCCCGGGATTTCAGTACAGCAATGGCGTAGATTTCCCGATTCTTCAGAAATGGAAAATCTTCTTTCCGGGTAATCATAAATCGGGAGAGATAAGGCAGAACATCCAAATGGAAAAGCTTCCCAAGCTCCTCCTCTGCCTCATCGGAAATATCGGAAAACCGGACAATCCTGATTCCCTGGGCGGCCAGGTCATCCATCAGTACATTGTAAACTTCATCGCGTTCCCGGCAGATACTGCGTATTTTGGCCAGGGCTGCTTCTATCTGGCTGGAGGGCCGCATACCTGTCTTGTTTTCCCGGCTGCCGTCATCCAGAAGCTTCTGATCGTGCAGACTGCCGATCCGCACCATGAAGAATTCATCCAGATTGGACTGGAAGATCGAAAAGAAATTCAGCCGTTCGCACAGGGGAACCAGCGGGCTGCTTGCATTCATCAGCACCCGGCGGTTGAATTCAAGCCAGCTGAGTTCTCGGTTGGTAAAGCAGTTCTGCATTTCCGTTCCTCCCGGTTCAGTTCATGGCAATCTGATGGCCGTATTCTTCAAAATATGCCCGTGCATATGCTTCCACCTGTTCCAGGATCCCGCTCATGGATGGATCCCGGTGAAGTTCTCGTACCGTCTGTGCCACTTCATCCAGAAGTCTCGCGTCACCGCCTGCAAACGGTCCGGCAGCATCCCCGGACTGCCGGGTTCCGATCAGGTCGCCGGGGCCGCGAAGTTCAAGATCCTTCCTGGAAATCTCAAACCCGTCATTGGTGCTGCACAGGATCTGCAGCTTATCCGTAGCGTCAGACAGCAGGAAGCACCAGCTTTCTTCTGTCCCGCGGCCGACCCGTCCCCGCAGTTGATGGAGCTGGCTCAGTCCGAATCTTTCCGCGTTTTCAATCACCATGACTGTCGCATTCGGGTTGTTGACGCCCACCTCAATCACAGTGGTGGAAACCAGCACCTGGCTGCTTCCATCCATAAAACTGCGTATGGCTCTTTCCTTGTCCTCTGTCTTCTGTTCTCCCCACGTCAGTGCGATATTCAGGTTCTGCAGTTCATTGTTTTTCAGCTGTTCATAGACCGCCTTTGCGCTTCGTACGCCATCGGTTTTCTCACTGTCCTCCACCATCGGGCAGACAACATAGGCCTGACGGCCTTTGAGGACTTCCTCCCGGAGAAACGCGTACATGGCTTTCCGCTTTTCTTCCGGTACCATCCTTGTCCGTACGGCAATTCTTCCTGCCGGCAGCTCATCGATAATGGAAAGATCCAGGTCCCCGTACAGGATCAGGGATAAAGTCCGGGGAATCGGTGTTGCTGACATCACCAGCACATGCGGTGCCATGCCGGTCTCCCCGGTTCCCTTTTCCTCCAGGCCTGACCGCTGGTTTACACCGAACCGATGCTGTTCATCCGTAATCACCAGCCCCAGCTGATGATATTCTACATCCTTACTGATCAGCGCATGGGTACCAAATACTGCCTGGCAGCTTCCATCTGCCAGTTCACTCAGAATGGCTTTGCGTTCCTTCGCTTTTGTGCTGCCTGTCAGCAGCCTGCATGAAATACCGGCCGGTTCCAGTATCTTTTTGGCATTCCGGTAATGCTGCTCAGCCAGGATTTCCGTCGGAGCCATCATACATGCCTGGACACCCGCCATACACGCCAAATAAACAGCGCCGAAGGCAACCGCCGTCTTTCCGCAGCCGACATCCCCCTGAACCAGTCGTGCCATCGCCGTATCCCGCCGCATATCCGCCGCGATCTCATTCAGCACGCGATGCTGGGCGGAAGTGGGTGGAAACGGGAGAAGCTTCCAGTATGCTTCCGCGGCTCCGTCCGCAGCCTGCAGAGGGACCGCAGGCTTTCGATGGCTTCCGTTCATGGAAACATACAGCAGATATACCAGCATTCCCTCAAAAGCAAGCCTTCGCCGGGCAATTCTCAGATTTGCCTCGTTCGTCGGAAAATGAGCCTGACGGATTGCAAAATTCAGTTCACACAGCCGGTACCGAAGCCTGAATTCAGCCGGCAGCGTTTCCGGACAGCAGTCATCCACATTGTCCAGAGCCAGCCGGATCAGTTTCCGGAAAGACGCTGCCGGAATCTGCCGTACCGCGCGGTATACGGGTGACCATCCGCTTTCCGTCACAATGATGGGATTCTGCAGCACTCTTCGGTTGTTTTTGATATTCATGCGCCCGTAAAGGGTAATTTCATCCCCCGGGTGGATATTTTTCGCCATCCAGGGTTCATTGAACCAGCATACCGGCATTTTCCCGGATGCATCGGCAATTGTACCGGTAACACGGGAAAGCCCGTGAAAATAGCTGAGCTTCAGTGATTCCTGGAATAATCCGCGCACCATTACCGGCCCTTCCTGCCGGGTTGCGCATGGATAAACGGTACTGTGGTCTTCATACCGTACCGGGAGCGTATACAATAAATCGCGCAATGAGAGAATTCCCACTGCGCGTAATGCTTCAGTACGTACCGGGCCGATGCCTTCCAGATCTGTCAGTTCCATGCTTTACTCCACGGAAATCAGATAGTAATACAGCGGCTGTCCTCCGTTATGGCATTCCACATCACAGAAATCATATTCCTGCTCAATGGCGTCTGCGATATCCTTCGCGTCCTCTTCCTTCACATCCGCCCCGTAATAGACGGTGATCAGTTCATCCTCGTCCGTCACGATGTTCTTCATCATCTCGGTAACGACTTCCTGGATGGAAGAGCCGGAAAACTCGATCTTTCCGTTATGCAGGCCGATGATATCGCCCTGTTTGATTTCAATTCCGTTATATTCACTGTCCCGGATTGCATATGTAACCATGCCAGTCTTGACATGCTGGGAAGCCTCGTCCATCCGCTGAACGTTTTCATCCGGTTCCAGATCATTCTGGAATGCAATTGCTGCTGCAATGCCCATGGCGACATTCTTTGTCGGAATCACCCGGACATCCTTCTTGCTCAGTTCAGCTGCCTGGTTGGCCGCAAATATGACATTCCCGTTGTTCGGAAGGATAAACACGCACTGTGCGGGTACCTGATTCACTGCATTCAGCAGATCATCCACCGACGGATTCATCGTCTGTCCGCCTTCCACAATCTGGTCGACGCTCAGGTCGTGGAAAAACTGGGAAAATCCGGCGCCCAGGGAAACCGCCACAAAGCCGTATTTCTTTTCAGGTTCGGCAGGCGCCGCCGGTTCTTTATCCTCAGCCGGCTGTGCCGTTCCGTTTTCCGCATCGTAAGCGCGTTTCATTTCCGCCAGGTTATCAATCCGGATTTCGGAAATTTCCGCCAGCTCAATCCCGTATTCCAGTGCGGAACCGGGATTATCCGTATGAACATGCACTTCTGCCTTTGTCAGGTCCCCGCTCACCGATACATTGTCACCGATCCGGTTCAGGCGGCGGCGGAAGGAATCCAGATCATGCTCGTCACAGTCTTCGCGGAATCTGGAAAGGATAAAATTGACGCAATAGGAATATGTAAGTTCCTTGCTCAGGTCATGACAGTCATCGGAATCCGCGATACTATCATTTTCCATTCCGGTTTCCGCCATGCTGATATCTTCACCGCGGAGTACCGCTGCATACCCCTGATAGATCAGCAGCAGTCCCCGTCCGCCGGAATCCACAACACCGGCCTGTTTCAGCGCCGGAAGCATATCAGGCGTTTTTTTCAGAATGGCTTCACCGCTCTTCAGGATCACATTGAAGAGCTTGTCATAATCTTCAGGATCGCTGGCCGCTTGTTTCATGGCGTCTTCCGCGACTACCCGTGCAACGGTCAGGATTGTACCTTCCTTGGGTTTCATAACGGCTTTGTAAGCCATTTCAGCGCCTTTTCCCAGGGCCTCGGCAAACTGAACCGGAGTGATCTTCTCAATCCCGTTCACGGCTTTTGCGAAGCCGCGCAGCAGCTGGCTCGTGATCACGCCCGAGTTTCCGCGTGCGCCTTTCAATGCGCCCTTGGCCAGGGCATTCGCCGCTTCATCTGCCCGGAGAAACTCCTTGCTGTTCACTTCCCGGGTGGCAGACTGCATGGTCAGGGACATGTTTGTACCGGTATCGCCGTCCGGTACGGGGAAAACATTCAGGGCATCCACCGCTTCACGGTTCTTTTCCAGCAGCGCTGTGCCGGCCATCACCATATCACGCAGCAGGAGGCCGTCTATTGTCTTAAACTGAATCAAGGAATCTTCCTCCGTCTAACAATACTTGTGAGTTCAAACAGGATCAGATCCGGATGCCTTCCACCGAAATGCTGATCTTCCGGACTTTGACACCGGTCATACTTTCCAGTTTATATCGAACCGTTTCAACAATGGTCTTGCAAACTTCGGAAATGGAAATTCCGTATTCGACAATAATAAACAGATCCACGTCCAGCATATCGCCGACATTCCGGATCTGGACACCCTTGGACAGGTTTTCCCGTCCCAGCCATTCAGAAATTCCGTCTGTTGCCCGTTTGCCGGACATCGCCACAATCCCGTAGCATTCCAGCGCGGCATAACCGACGACTTTCAGCATGACGTCTTCCGCAATATAGATTGTGCCGTAATCGTTCTTGACCTTACATTCCATTGAATACGCCTCCTTGCACATCCCGAGGAAATAGCCGGGCTGCAGTATCCTGAAAAAGACCCTGTAAATTATACAGGATTTCGGGGGGTTTATCAAGCTTTTTCCAAAAAGCGCCTGTCTCGGGATGCTTGACATTTTGCCGTCCATCGGTCATAATATCACCAATACGATGATGGGAAGATGTTCTCCGGCAACGGTCTTCAGAGAGCTTTCGGCAGGTGGAAGAAAGCGTCCGGCGGAGAAATGTACATCCCGGAGTTATCGTCTGAAAGCAGCTGCAAGTAGGATGGATCCGGTTCGCCGGTTACAGCGTTCGATGAGGGTATTGCATAATCACCTGCAATATCAAATGGAAGTGGTACCGCGGTTCTTCGCCTTCCGGAGAACTGCGGATTTTTTGTTTCTGAAGGAGGCTTTTCCATGGACCAGTCCGCTATTCATTTTGCCCACCGGTTTGACAACGTATCCGGAAGCGCCATCCGGGAAATTTTCAAGATCATTGCGCAGCCCGGTATGATCTCATTTGCCGGCGGCAATCCTTCCCTGAATGCCCTTCCCGACAGGCTGGTTTCTGATCTGGCTGTCGATGTCCTGGCGCAGAACGGTAAGGCGATCCTGCAGTATGGGGCAACGGAGGGATATGCGCCTTTCCTGGAGAGTCTGCATGCTTATGTTGCGGATATGCTGAAGTGTGAAATCCCGGCAGTTCTGCCGGTTACCGGTTCCACCCAGGCGATGGATCTGCTCTGCAAGGCCATGATTGATCCCGGTGACACGATTCTGGTGGAGAATCCATCCTTCCTGGGCAATCTCCAGTGCATGAAGCTTTATCAGGCCAACCTGGTGCCTGTGGAAAGCGACGGAGACGGTCTGCTTCCTGATGATCTCGAAGCGAAAATCAGGCAGTACCATCCCAAGATGCTCTACACGATTCCGACATTCCAGAATCCTACCGGTAAAACACTCCCGGAAGGCCGGCGTAAACGTGTTGCTGAGCTTGCCGGCGAGTATCATGTCGTAGTTGCGGAGGATGATCCGTACCGTGACCTGCGGTATACCGGGACTCCGCTTCCTTCCATCAAGAGCTTCGACACAGACGGATGGGTGGTTTTCCTCGGCAGCTTCAGCAAGATCATTTCTCCCGGCCTGCGCGTCGGCTACATGGCCGGCGATCCTTCCATCATCCGGAAGTGCACAGTCGGCAAACAGTCCACTGATGTTCATACGGCCAACCTGAACCAGGCGGTTGTGGACCAGTTCATCCGCCGCGGTCTGCTGCCCGCCCATATCGCTTCCATCTGCGCCGAGTACGGAAAGAAAATGAAGCTGATGCTGGACCAGCTTTCCGCATTCCCCGGCGGCGTTTCCTTTACGAAACCGGAAGGCGGCCTTTTCATCTGGGCTGAGCTGCCTGAAAACATCAGTGCGCTTGACCTGCTGACCCGGGCAATTGAGAAAAAAGTGGCCTTTGTCCCCGGAACCCATTTCTGTGTCGGCGGCGGCCATGAAAACACCCTGCGGCTGAACTTCTCCAACAGTACGGAAGACCAGATCATTACCGGCATGGGCATCCTGAAAGACCTGATTGCCGAAACCATTCGATAAGGAGGAAACAAGTATGGAACATATCCTGGACATCCTGAAAGAGCGCGGATTTATCGCGCAGGTGACATTTGAGGACGAGCTTTACGAACAGCTGAAAAATCCGACCGTCTTTTACGTCGGTTTTGATCCTACTGCGGACAGCCTGCATATCGGCCACTACATCCCGATCATGGCAATGGCACATATGCAGCGGGCCGGCCATAAGCCCATTGCCCTGATGGGCGGCGGTACCGCCATGATCGGCGATCCCTCCGGCAAGACCGACATGCGGAAAATGCTGACCACGGAAACGATCGACAGCAATGTGGAAAGCATCAAAAAGCAGATGTCCCGTTTCCTGGATTTCAGCGAAGGGAACGCCATCATCGTCAATAACGGCGACTGGCTGCGCCACCTGAACTTCATCGAGTTTATGCGCGATATAGGGTCCCAGTTTTCCGTCAACAAAATGCTCACGGCGGACTGCTACAAAGCCCGTATGGCAACCGAGAACGGCCTCAGTTTCCTGGAATTCACCTACATGCTGATGCAGAGCTACGATTTCCTGGAGCTGTTCCATCGCTACGGCTGCCGCCTGGAGATGGGCGGCAACGATCAGTGGAGCAATATGCTCGGCGGTGCGGACCTGGTCCGGAAAAAGGATGGCGAAAAGGCCTTTGCATGTACGTTCCAGCTGCTCCTGACCCATGACGGCAAGAAGATGGGCAAAACGGAAGCCGGCGCGCTCTGGCTGGATGCCGCAAAGACTTCTCCCTACCAGTTCTATCAGTACTTCCGGAATGTCGATGACAAAGATGTGGAGAAGTGCCTTGCGCTGCTGACCTTCCTCCCCATGGATGAGGTGCGCCGCCTGGGTGCCCTCCGGGATTCCGAGATCAATGAAGCCAAAAAGGTTCTCGCGTATGAAGTCACCAAGCTGGTCCACGGCGAGGAAGAAGCCCGCAAGGCCGCGGATGCTTCCGCTTCCCTCTTCGGCGGCGGTGCTTCCATGGAGAATGTTCCTACCCTGGAGGTTTCAGAAACAGAACTGAATGAGGATGCCCGTGTTTCCACGATGCTTGTCCGTGCCGGTCTCTGTAAGAGCCAGAGCGACGCCCGGAAACAGATCGAGCAGAACGCGGTCTCCCTGGATGACAGCAAGGTGACCGATCCGGCTGCGCAGATTTCTGTCCCGCAGCTGAAAGAGGACGGTATCCTCCTGAAAAAAGGCAAGAAGGGATTCTGCCGCATCAAGCTGGCATGAAAGACTCGTATATTACCGTAAAATCATCGGCCTCCGGTGAATTCACAATTGAAAAAAGCCGTTTCATCGGCTATGCGTGTCCCTGTGCAACAGAAAGCGAAGCCCTGTCCTTCCTGCAGTCTGTCCGCGATCAGCATCACGGGGCAACACACCACTGCTACGCGTATATCATCGGTGAAAATTCCGGGATCATGCGGTACAGTGATGACGGAGAGCCCGGCGGTACCGCCGGGCTCCCGATTATGGAAGTGATGAAATCTTCACATGTGGTAAACTGCTGTGTGGTTGTTGTCCGGTATTTCGGCGGCGTTCTGCTGGGAACCGGCGGCCTCGTGCGAGCTTATACACAGGGCTGCAAAACAGCACTGAAGGCAGCCGGAATCGCAAAAATGGAGCTGACTTCGCAGCTGCTGTGCGATATTCCGTATTCCTGCTGGGATCCGCTTTGCCATGCCGCAGGCAGTCTTCCCGTCCGGATCGAAAGCCCCGAATTTGCCTCCACCATCACCTTTACCCTGTCTGTCCGCACGCGGGATCTGGCCTCGGTTACAGATGCCATGAACCGGGTCACAAACAGGAAAATCGAGATGATCCCGGGTGAAGAGCTGTACGTTCCATGGGAAGTGGAGGAATCCGGTCCGTCAGGCGATTGAAAGGGCCAGTTCCATCATTTTGGTGAAACCTTCCTGCCGTTCTTCCGCGCTGGTAATCTCTCCGGTCACTAGGCTGTCGGATATCGTACAGATGCAGAGCGCGTTTTTGCCTGCCCGCGCGGCGTTCAGATAGAGCGCCGCGCTTTCCATTTCAATTGCCAGCACTCCCTGTCTTGCCAGTACTTCATTTTCCTGCTTGCTGATATCAGAATAGAACATATCACTGCTGAAAACAGGTCCGGCAAATGCCCGGATTCCCATTTCTTCCGCCTTGTCCATCGCTTTGCGGAGCAGATCATAGCTGCAGCACGGCGCGGCACTGCCCGTAAAGCCGAATGCCCTGATATATCCGGAATTTGTGTAGGCGCTCATGCCGATTACGATATCCCTTACCTTGATTTCAGGACGCAGCGCGCCTGCACTGCCGATCCGGATGATATTATCCACATTATAGAAATTGAACAGCTCATACGAATAGATTCCGATGGACGGGCATCCCATGCCGCTGGCCATCACGGATACCCTTTTTCCGTGCCAGGTTCCGGTATATCCCTGGACTCCGCGGACATTGTTGACAAGGACCGCATTCTCCAGGTAATGCTCAGCAAGGAATTTTGCCCGCATCGGATCTCCGGGCATCAGGACGGTTCTGGCAAAATCGTTTTCTCCTGCAGTGATATGGGGGGTCGGGATATTGGGATTCATGTTTCAGTCCTCCTTCTGATTAATGTTGACGATTCCAGTAATAGTGGATCTGTTCGGTCAGGCGGATCAGTTCATCCAGATTCATCAGCCGGATGGACCCGAATGGAGCAGACAGAAGTCTTTCAACGGAATGACGGTAATGATCGGTAATGCTGAGCAGTTCGGAAGGATCCGTCTCTTCTCCCGCCTGTTCGCTGCGGATAATCAGCATACAGATCCGGATCCAGCAGTCATGTATCAGCAGCCAGCATACCTCAGCGGAATGCTGTGGATCCGTGCAGAAGAATTCACCCGTTTCATTTCCGTGCACAATCTCCTTCACAGTCGGCAGGAGCATCATCTCAGTCAGCGCATCCGCATAGCCGGCGCGGATCTGCATTCCTTCCGGAAGAATGAACACAGGCAGAAGCATTCTCAGAAATGTCAGGTTTTCCCCGTTCAGCGGCATCGCGCCGGAGAACAGCCGGTTGATATTGTCGGCTGCAGCTGCGCTGTCCGATATTCCGGAAAGGATCTGCCCTGTTCCGTTTTTCACGCGGGTCCGGCAAATCTCTTCCAGCAGCAGTTCTTTGCTTGCATAATGGTGATAGAAACTTCCCTTGCTGGTATGAAGTGCGTCCAGGATATCCTGAACGCTGGTTTTATCATATCCGTTGCGGCAGAACATTGCCTCGGCAGTCTGCAGGATTTCCTGTTTCTTGATTTCCCCTTTTTTCACTTCCGTTTCACCTCCTTCGGATGATCAGAAACCCGGTTCACGTCCGTTCAGCCCGGCCAGGATGCCGGAGCCGAAGGCAAACATGAGGTTAAACCCCCCGCAGTCTCCGTCCACATCCAGGATCTCTCCGGCGGCATGCAGTCCGGGCACAATAACCGACTCCAGCGTATCCGGCCTGAATTCATCGCATGCTGCCCCGCCCGCTGTTACCTGGGCATTCTCCATTCCGCGTGTGCCTGTTACCGTGATCCGGTAATGGCGCATCGCATCAATCAGTGCAGGAATGACTTCCCGGGAAATTTCTCCCAGTTTTTCCCCGCGAAGCGGAATACCTGCCTGTTTCATCACCGCGTACGATATCCTGGAAGGAACGAGTCCGATCAGCATCGTTTTCGCATCCGTATCCGGATAGCGCCTGATCCGTCGCAGCAGCTCGTCCGCCAGTTCCGCATCATCCGGAAACAGCCGGTCTGCCATATCCAGTTCCAGCCGGCAGCCTTCCCCGTGAATAAACCGCGCACACTGCATGACACATATTCCGCTGACACCGGTGTCAGTAAACAGAACCTCTCCGGCTTCACGGTGAAGTTCTGTCCCGGCTGAATCGGTCAGTGTCACGATGCAGCGGATCCGGATGCCGGACAGTCCGGATATGCTCCGGCTGTCGGTTTCAACAGGCACAAGCGCAGGGAATACCGGATGGATGGTATGTCCGAATCGTTTCAGAATCCCGTATCCGCTTTCCGCGCTGCCGGGTTTCAGCGCTGCTGTACCTCCTGCCGCCACCAGAATCCGGCGGGAACGAATTTTCTTTCCGTTTTCCGTTTCCAGCACAAAGCAGTCCGTCGTTTCCCTGTAACATATACAGACGCGTGTATTCAGGCTGATTTCCGCCTGCCGGCTTCCGATTTCCCGTTTGAGAACGTCCAGCACTGATGCTGCCTGAAATGTACACGGATATACTCTTCCGTCATCTTCCCCGGAAACAGCCAGCCCGATACTTTTCCAGAATCGCGTCTGCTCCGCGGCCCCGCACCGGGACAGGACACTCTCCGCAAAGAGGGGTGACCCGTAATACCGCAGAGCTCCTGTATTCATCAGATTGCATCTGCCGTTCCCGGATGCGAGGATTTTCCGGCCGACAGAGGATGCCCCTTCCAGGATTATGACACGGTCGCCCAGCCGGGATGCTGCCGCACATGCAGCCAGGCCCGCCGCACCCCCACCTATAATGGCCAGATCATAGATATTATCCATTCTGTCCTACTTCCTCGTCTCATTTCAGACCGGATTCTATTCCTTTATATGATAAATAGACTTGAGTCTGTTTGTCAAGTGCATACTGCTGTCGTATATAATCAGCGGAGTCATGGGCTGCAGGGTAGGCCGCGCATCCTTCACACCTTCAATCAGCACAAGATTCGCCGGCTTGTTTTCCTGGGGATATACCAGCTGAAAGCGTTTGGGCTCCAGATGGCATTTGCGCATCAGTTCCATCGCCTGCAGCATCTGCGGTGCCGGATATACCATACTGAACTTTCCTTTCCCCCGCAGGATCCGGAAAGCAGCTGTGAAAAACCGGCCGAGTGTATCTTCCGCCTGGTTCCGGGCTGTTGCGCGTTCCGGGATCGGGCTGGTCAGGGCAGCCCCGTGTATTCCGTATGGCGGATTGCAGATCACAGCGTCCACACTGCAGGGAGGAAGCATTCTGTCAGCATTCCCCGCATCCCCGCAGATCACGGAAACCCGTTCCTCCAGGTGATTGAGGATCATCGTCCGGGATGCCATATCACAATATTCTTCCTGAATCTCAATTGCATGGAAAATGCGTCCCTTTTCCCTGCCGGTCAGAAGCAGCGGCAGAATTCCTGTTCCGGTTCCGAAATCTGCCACAGTATCGTCTGTCCGCACTGCGGCAAAATCAGCGAGCAGTACGGAATCCATTCCGAAACGGAATCCTGTTTTTTTCTGCAGCAGCCGAAGTCCGCCAAGCTGCAGATCCTCCATGGTCTCGTCTTCATGAATCAACTGGTCCAATGGTGCTGCCTCCATGTCTTTGAAAAAAGATGCGCACAATCGGCGCATCTTTTTTTGAATTTTCCGTCCCCGTTTACAGGTCTTCCATCACAACCGGGTTCTTCTCCGGAGCTCTGGGCGGTTCTTCCGGCTTTTTCCCGGTAAACAGGTCCTGGTAAATTTTCATATATTCGCCGGCGGAATGATTCCAGCTGTAATCGCCTTCCATCCCGCGTTTCTGGATGATCTGCCAGATATCCCGGTGATGCAGGTAATAATCCACGGCACGCTCAATCGTGTGCAGCATATCATGCGCGTTATAGTTGAAGAACGTAAATCCGTTTCCCTCACCGGAGAATTCATTGTAGCTCAGCACCGTATCCCGCAGTCCGCCGGTTTCCCGGACAATCGGAACCGTGCCGTACCGCATTGCGATCATCTGGCTCAGCCCGCACGGTTCAAACTGACTGGGCATCAGGAACATATCCGCGCCGGCATAAATCTTGTGGGCCAGGGCGTGATCCATTGTGAACCGGGCTGCAACTCTTCCCTTATATTCACCTTCAGCCCAGCTGAACAGATTGAAATACCGTCCTTCACCCATGCCCAGAACAACCAGCTGGATATCCAGCCGCATAATATCGGCAATCACATAATCCACCAGGTCCAGGCCTTTCTGATTGCTCAGGCGGCCAACCATTCCGATAATCGGAACATCCGGCCGAACATCCAGCCCCAGTTCCTCCTGGAGGGCTTTCTTGCACGCAGCCTTCCCGCCCATATCTCCGATGGAATAAACGGATGCGATTCTTGTATCCGATTTCGGATCGTAATCCGCCATATCAATTCCGTTCAGCACACCATGCAGGTCCTTTTTCCGTGCACGGAGGAGACCGTCCAGCCGTTCTCCGTAGTAGGCCGTCTGTATTTCCTCGGAATAGGACGGGCTGACCGTTGTGATTGCATCGCTGTATACCAGCGCTGCCTTCAGGAAATTGGCGCATCCGAAGCATTCCAGTTTATCATCCGTCCACAGGCTGTCACCAAGTCCCAGGATATCCTGGACTTCGCGGATCCCGAAAATGCCCTGATACTGGAGATTATGAATTGTAAACACCGTTTTAATCTTTCCGTAAAAAGGAAGGTGGGCATACTGAATCTTCAGGAGTGCGGGCACCATGCCGCTCTGCCAGTCATGCGCATGGATCACATCCGGCTGGAAATCAATCAGCGGCAGCATGTTCAGGACGCCCCGGCAGAAGAAGCCGAACCGTTCATACTCATCGCCGCCCATACCATAGATATACGGCCTCCCGAAATAGAACTTGTTATCCATGAAATACCAGATAACTCCGTCCATTTCGATCTTTTCGATTCCGCAGTACTGGCGGCGCCAGCCCAGCTGAACCTCAAAGTCGCATACATGAACCATTTTCTCCGTGTATTCCTGCGGAATTGCACTGAAATCCGGGATGATTACACGGACATCATGCCCCTGCGCAGCCAGTACCGGGGCCAGTGCACCAACCACGTCAGCCAGACCGCCTGTTTTGACAAACGGCACAGACTCACTGGCAGTAAACAGGATTTTCACGATGATTCCTCCTTAAATCACAACATTCTTGCCGATAACGATCGGGTATGCCTCCGGACCGATCAGCCGGGCATTCTGCCGGATAATGGCTTCCTTGTCCAGAATGCAGTTCTCGATATATGCTCCTTCCTGCACCTGGCCGTCCTGCATGATGATGCAGTTTTTGACATGGGCATTGGGAGCGATCTTGACGCCGCGGAAGAGCACGCTGTTTTCCACTTTTCCTTCAATCTGGCAGCCGTCAGCTACCAGGGAATTCAGCTCGGTGGAATTGTCCCCGTAATAGGCGGGCATTTCATCACGCACTTTTGTGTAAACCGGAAGTTCACCCCGGAAAAGGCCCTTGCGCATTCTCGGATCGAGAATTTCCATATTGAACCGGAAATAGCTCTGGACGCTGTCAATCTGCCACGCTTTTCCCTTGTATTCGTATGCATTGACTTTAGCGCTCTTATCCTGTACAAGCCGGAGAATGATATCACGATCCATTGAATGAAGTCCGTGTGAAACAGCTTTGTCTACAAGATCCTGGATCAGCTCACGTGTAATAACCAAAACTTCCATAAAGACGTTGTCATATCCAGGATGGGTGGGCTGAACTTCAACATCTGTAACATTTCCGCTCTTGTCGATCGAAAGATAGGTGCCGTATTCATCACGTTTCATGTCGGGATCTTTCGTATACATCAGCGTGATGTCCGCATTTGTATCCCGATAATACTGTACCAGTTCATCCAGATGTGCGTTATAAATGATATTGCTGTTGCTCAGCACGAGAGTTTCCTGCTTGCTGCGTACAAAGAAATTGCTGTTGCTTCTGAGCGCGTCCAGAAGACCGGGATACAGCCCGACATTTTCTCTCGTAAGAAAAGGAGGAAGGATATGCAGGCCGTCATTCTTGCCGTGCAGATCCCATTCTTTGCCGCTTCCGAGATGATCCATCAGACTGTGATAGTTTTTCTGTGTAATCACGCCGATATTTTTCATTCCGCCGTTTACCATGCTGCTTACAAGAAAGTCAATGACCCGGTATCTGCCGGCCACAGGCATAGCAGCGATAGCACGTGTAACGGTAAGCTCACGAAGCCTTGAATCATTCTCTCCTGTATAAATCAATCC
>JAEEGJ010014884.1_pt1 | contig 18307 bp, 15 predicted proteins | sample 8958761 | NCBI WGS metagenome assembly JAEEGJ01 (sample SAMN16246546, study PRJNA631951) | gut metagenome | biome: gut microbiome; feature: rumen; material: RS-attached | host: Bos | place: Iran: Karaj | collected 2018-10
AATCAAAAAAAAGAACTAAAATAATATTAAGGATTATGGCTTACATGTCACAAGAAGGCTACGACAAACTGATAGCCGAACTGCACCGCCTGGAAGCGGTAGAACGTCCTAAAGCATCTGCTGCCATTGCAGAAGCTCGTGAGAAGGGCGACTTGAGTGAGAATAGCGAGTATGATGCCGCCAAAGAAGCTCAGGCACATCTGGAGGATAAAATCAACAAACTGAAAGCTACTATTGCTGAAGCTAAAGTGGTGGACACGTCGCGTTTGAGCACTGACAGTGTTCAGATTCTGACGAAGGTGGAGATGACCAATCTGACCACTAACGCCAAGATGAGCTACACTATCGTGAGTGAGAATGAGGCCGACCTGCGTGCTGGCAAAATCTCGATTAAGACTCCTATCGCTCAAGGACTGTTGGGTAAGAAGGTTGGTGACGAGGTAGAGATTACGATTCCCCGTGGCACCATCAAGCTACGCATCGAGAACATCTCGATAGCCTAAGTGAAAAATGAAAAGTGTAAAATTTACTACCGCTTTTTTAAATTATGGATATATTTGCAAAAATTGCCGCTGGTGAGATTCCCAGTTATAAAGTGGCAGAAAATGAGGAGTTCTACGCTTTCCTCGACATTAATCCGTTGGTTAAGGGTCATACGTTGGTGATTCCACGTCGCGAAGTAGATTATTTCTTCGATATGGACGATGACGAACTGGCTCGCTATCAGAAGTTTGCAAAGCAAGTAGCCATTGCCATCAAGAAGGCATTTCCCTGCAAGAAGGTGGCTCAGGTGGTACTGGGTCTGGAGGTAGCTCATGCACACATCCACCTTATTCCTATGCAGAGTGAGGCCGATGCTGACTTCCGTCGCGAAAAGCTGAAGCTGACAGAAGAGGAGTTCAAAGAGATTGCCGCAAAGATTAATAAGGAATTATGATTGGCGTTATATTAGCTGCAGGCATGGCCAAGCGCCTGCGTCCACTGACGGATACGCAACCCAAATGCCTACTAAAGGTTGGTGAACGTACGCTGTTGGAGCGCACCGTTGATGCCCAATTAGCTGCAGGCATTAACGAATTGGTAGTGGTGACGGGCTATCGTGGTGAGATGATTCGCGGATTCCTGACGGAGCACTATCCCACCCTTACCATCCACTTCATCCACAATGTCGACTACGAGCATAACAACAACATTTTCTCGTTGTGGATGACACGTCCTTACACGGACGGCAAGGACTTCCTCTTGATGGACAGCGACATCCTGCTGGATCCCAAACTGGTGAAGGCTATTGTCGACGAGAAGGGTACGGCCCTGGCTCTGAACCGTCATGAGTGTGGCGAGGAGGAAATCAAGATTATTACTGACGGTGAAGGTCGTGTGGTAGAACTCAGCAAGACATGCAGCATTGCTGATGCCATCGGAGAATCAGTTGGCGTTGAGCGTATTGCCAGTGACTATTCTACGGCCTTGTTCCGCGAATTGGAACAGATGATAGAGCACGAAGGACTCATCGACATCTTCTACGAGCGTGCCTTCGAACGACTGATTCCACAAGGTCATCACTTCAGCGTAGTGGATACCACTAATTTCTTCTCTATCGAACTGGATACAGTAGAAGACTTTGAGCGCGCCAAGGAATTGATTCCCTCTGAACTGTTTTGAGAAGGTGAGAAAGTGAGAAAGTGAGAAATTACAGCAGGCTATGGTAAACATTGACCACTTGGTCGGCTACACTACATCCGCTGAAACGGCGGATGTATTTTTTGCTATTCTCGATACGCTGCTCCCTACCCTCTGCACCTACCCATGTCTGGCGGATAGCATGAGCCATAGCCTCAACGTCACCTGATTGAACATAAAGGCTGTCAGGGCCTCCAGCCTCCTCCAAGCAGGAACCTGAGCAAGCCACAACAGGCAAACCACAGCTAATGGCCTCGATAATGGGAATGCCAAAGCCCTCGTAGACAGAAGGATAGACAAACGACTCGGCTAAAGCATAGAGTACGGGCAGATGTTCATCAGGTACACCATGCAGAATACGTACACGTTCTTCAAGATGATGCTCATGAACATATTGCAACACCTGGTCAGTATAGGGCGTATGACGTCCCACCATGACCAAAGCCACATCGTCAGGCAATAGCGGTAGTGCCTGCACAGCCTGCAAAATATTCTTGCGTGTCTCTATTGACCCCACATTGAGGATGTAACGCTGGGGCAACTGATAGACATGACGTACCTGCGTACGTTGTTCTTCACTGATTTCGGCACTGAAACGGGGTGCAAAACTTTGATAAACAATAGAAATCTTCTGCTCGTCAATATCGCTATAGTACAGGATGTCACGCTTGGTACACTCGCTAATGGCAATAACGTGGTCAGCCTCTCTCAAAGTCTGACGGAACTTCCAGGCATAAATCTTAGTATCCACCCAATTGTAAAACTCAGGATGACGCAGAAATATCAAGTCATGAATGGTCACCACACTACGGATACCAGACTTACGAATACCAATGGGGAGTTCACCTGACAAGCCATGATACAATTGTACCCCATCGCGCTGCAAGTCAGTCACAACGCCCTTCATACGCCACCAAGAAGATGGAAGATGAATGGAAGATGAAAAATGAGGATAGCAGAAGCTGACATTGGGGCGTTCAACAATCTGTGAGCGCAGGTCGTCACGACCCTTGTCAGGAGCATAGAGGCGCAACGCCAAATCCTGGCGCTGGGCCAAATCATTGACCAGCGTACGACCATAGCTGCCTAACCCTGTTCCATTGCGAACAATGCGCTTCGCGTCGAATCCGATGATATTTTTCGTCATATTGGTTGCAAAGATACGAATTTTTTAGTATCTTTGCAACCAAATAAAGATCAAATTTGTCAGTACCCGATGAAAAAGATTACAATTATTATTCCTGCCTATAATGAAGAGGCATCCTTCATGCTTATCCAAGAAAGGATGAATCAGGTGTTGGAACAAAATGCCAGTTACGATTGGGAGTTTCTTTTTGTCAATGACGGTAGTACCGACAATACGTTGCAACAGATGATTAAGTTGCATCACGAAGATCAGCATTACAATTACATTGACTTGTCGCGAAATTACGGTAAAGAGATTGCCATGATGGCTGGATTCGACTATGCGACAGGCGATGCCGTCATCGTGATGGATGCAGACATGCAACATCCCATTAACGTGATTCCTGAGATGATAAAGTATTGGGAAGAAGGATTTGACGATGTCTATGCCCAGCGCCAAGACAGCAGGGAGTCGTGGTTGAAGCGTAAGACTTCACACTGGTACTATAAACTACTCCAATCAGTCACCAAGGTTCCCATCCAAAATGACACTGGTGATTTCCGCCTTTTAGACCGTTCTTGTGTTGAGGCACTGAAACAAATGCGGGAAACAGAAAGGAATACCAAGGGCATGTATTCTTGGATAGGCTTTCATAAAAAAGGTATCACATACCAGCAACTGGAGCGTCAAGAAGGCGTCAGCAAGTGGAGCACCGGTTCGCTTGTCAATCTGGCCCTGAATGGTATTATGTCCTATACGACAGCACCATTACGATTAGCCTCAGCACTCGGTGTGTTAGTCTCATTGGTCGCTTTCCTATACCTTGTATATATTATTATCGTTACCATTATCTATGGAGAGCCCGTCCGAGGTTATCCAACCATTATGGTTACCATCCTTTTCTTGGGAGGTGTACAACTGCTGAGTCTTGGTATTCTTGGAGAATACATTGCCAGGATATTCACAGAGGTCAAGGGACGCCCCGGCTATTTCGTGAACTCTTATAATGGGGAAAAGAATCTCCCTGTTAAGTCTGCTGGAAACAGATTATAAGACACAAGACCGATGGATTTTTTGTCATTATGCTTGTTTAGTATTGTTTTTTTTCGTAACTTTGCAAACAAATCAAATAGAATCTTATATGAAGATACCTTTTTCTCCACCATACATTGACGATAACGTCATTGCGGAAGTCACAGACTCCCTGCGTTCCGGTTGGATTACCACAGGTCCCAAGGTGAAAGCTTTAGAGGAAGAGATTACGAAACTGACAGGCACACAGCATGCGCTATGCGTGAACTCGTGGACCACGGGTGCTATCATGATGTTGCGCTGGTTAGGTGTAAAACCTGGCGACGAAGTGATTATTCCTGCCTATACCTATTGTGCAACGGCCTTTGCCGTGCTGTGGGCAGGTGCGAAGCCTGTGATGGTAGATTCCGACGATGACCTGAACATCTCTGTAGAGGCTATCCGCAAGGCCATTACCCCACGTACCAAAGCCATTATCCCTGTTGACATTGCAGGTTATCCATGTGACTACAACGCGATTATGGCATTGGTCAATGAGCCGGAGATTAAGGCACAGTATCAGGCAACGTCACCTGTCATGGAGCAGTTAGGACGTATTATCGTCATCAACGACTCTGCCCATTCCATCGGGTCTCACTATCATGGTCAGTTCTCGGGCACTGATACGGATATCGTCATCTTCTCGCTCCATGCCGTCAAGAACATCACCACGGCAGAGGGAGGTGCCATCTGCCTGAATATGCCTGCACCCTTCGACAACGCCCAACTCTATCAGCAACTACGTATGATGGCACTGAACTGTCAGACGAAGGATGCCTTTACCAAGAGTAAGGCTGGCGGTTGGCGCTATGATATTGTGGGTATGGGCATGAAAGCCAACATGGCTGATGTCAACGCTGCCATCGGACTGGCACAGATACGACAATACGACAAGTTGTTGGCAGAACGCAAGCGTATCTTCACCACTTACAGCAAGGCATTCGACAAAGAGCCGTGGGCCATCACCCCACCAATCGTCAAGGACGGGCGCGAGACTTCGTACCATCTTTATGCCCTGCGCATCAAAGACATCACAGAAGAGCAGCGCGACGAAATCATTGCAGAGATTTCCAAGCATGAGGTCGCAGTCAATGTGCATTTCATCCCATTGCCCATGCTGACTCTGTTCCATGACTTGGGCTACAACATCAAGGATTATCCACAAGCATACCATAACTATTCTCATGAGATATCATTGCCCTGTTATCCGCAACTGAACGAAGAGATGACTCAGTTTGTCATCCAGACGGTTATCAACGCATATCATACAGTGATCGATAAGGCATGAGCGAGGCCAGGATTTCAGTCGTCATCAATACCTATAATGCCCGACAGCATTTAGCCAAGGTGTTGGAGTCTGTCAAAGACTTCGACGAGGTGGTGATATGTGATATGGAGAGTACGGACGATACGGTGACGATTGCCGAGCAGTATGGCTGTAAAGTAGTGACCTTCCCTAAGGCTAACCACAAGAGCGCAGAGCCTGCCCGTACGTTTGCCATCCAGTCGGCATCCAACAAATGGGTATTAGTGGTTGATGCTGATGAGCTGGTCACACCAGAACTGCGTGAGGTGCTCTATCAGAAGATAAAAGAGCCCAATTGTCCCGCAGGCTACTATATTCCCCGTCAGAATATGTTCATGAACATGTTCGTTCGCGACTTCCATTACGACTTTCAGTTACGTTTCTTTATCCGTGAAGGAACGGAATGGCCACCATACGTACACACCTTCCCGAAGGTGCAGGGAAGAGTCGAAAAGCTGAAAGCCAACAAAGAGGCCCGTCTGCTGCACCTAATGGACGAGACCATGCATGAATACATGGCCAAGATGAATGAATATACCGATAACGAGGTAGAGAAGAAACGAGAGAAGGGTTATGGCCTTGGTGCCTTGCTATGGCGTCCCTTCTGGCGCTTTTTCAAGAAATATGTGCTGGATGGCGGCTACCGTATGGGCACACGCGGCTTGATTCGTGCCATGATGGCAGGCTTTTACCAGTTTGTTTTGGTTTCCAAGATTATTGAGAAGCGTTATCGCGATTGACAAACGAGCGCTTGTCTTCGTACTGTCTGAACGGCAGATTATAATCCAGATAAAAGAAATTATGCTGGCGCTGGTTGTCATGAGGAGGGATAACCATATAATCGCCATACTTATTCCTGAGATATGCATCAGCATGCTCTACACCCATTACCGTGTGTCCTTCAAAGGTCACTGGCTGAGGAGTGCCTAACATCGTTTTGGGAATCACGCCTTTCACACCATCATCATAGTCAAGCACATACTCCGACGTTTCATAGTCATAGGCCAAATAGGCTGCACGTAACTGTTTGCGAGCCCATTCGTGCGAAAATATTTTCTGAATCAGCAACACTGGCCACGAGCTGGGACCATGCCCATGCTTATAGGGATCACGATGGAGGAAATAGAGCAGCTTGTCCATTGCCTTATAGCGAGCCACAGCTATTTTCTGCCCCAATTTATTCGTCGTCATTCCATCAATAGGGAACACATCAATATAGATACCCCCAACATAGTCACTATGCTCACGCTCTATCAGCGTAGTGCTGCCATCTACTATCTTGCCAAAGCCACCAGGATAGCTGGCATCAGTCTCTATTGACAAGGCTTCAAGGGGCTGTGGCAGCCATTCATGGGCATGAGTCATCAAGCGGTCATAGTCAGGACGCGGCATACAGATGTCCATATCGTCGTCCCAAGGGATAAATCCTTTATGACGGATAGCACCCAACATGGTACCAGCCCAACAATAGTAAGTCAAATCGTGCTCACGGCACACCTTGTCTACAGACAACAATATCTGTAGGATATGCTCGTGCAAAATGTCAATATCGTATGATGCCATAATGATTATTCTGTTTTATCTTGCCAAAGGTAGTACAAAAAAACAAATACACAAAATATATTGCATAAAATTTGCATAATAGCCATTAAATTGTTACTTTTGCAGCATGAAGATTTTTCATATCGTATCGAATAAGGAATGGGGCGGAGGCGAACAATATGTCTATGACCTGAGTCTGCGCCAGAGGGCTGATGGCATCGACATCACTATTTTCTGTAAACCTGTCGAAGACATCATCCGGAAATATACAGAAGCTGGCTTGCAGGTGATACCCTTGGCTTTAGGAGGTGCACTCGATTTGAAGAGTGCGTGGCAGATGGCAAGTATCATCAACAAGGGAGGCGCATGTACCATACATGCCCACAATTTCAAAGATGCCTTTACGGCATGCTACGCCAGAAAGCTCTCGAGTAACAAGCATGTTCGCGTCGTTATGTGCCGTCATCTTACGCGCCAAGGAAAGAACAGCATGCTCTACCGTTGGTTATATAGTCAGCTTGACAGGCTGATCTTCGACTCACAGATTTCCACCGATGTGTTTCTTAGCACAAATCCCACCATCAACCCTAACAAGTTGGGCATTGTCCATACCAGCATCGTTGTGCCTGAGAACACAGTGCCTGTAGATGTTCGCAAGGAGTTCAATATCCCTGAGACCTGCACAGTAGCCATGTTTCATGGCAGATTGGACCCAGAAAAAGGCATTGACACCTTGATGGATGCTGTAGAGCAAATCAAGGAAAAGGACTTCAAACTGGTGCTGATTGGCAAAGGAAGCGATGAATATACTGAGCACCTCAAGACAACTATCAACAGCAAAGGCATTGCTAAGAAGATTATCTTCGCTGGCTTCCGTCATCCAGTGTTACCCTATGTGGCTGGAGCTGATTTCGGCATTCTGGCATCCACCGTTCGCGAAGGTTGTCCATTGTCACCTCAGGAATATATGTCACAGGGACGTCCTGTTATTGTTACTAATAATGGTGGCCAACGTGAGTATGTTGTACAGGAGCAGAATGGTTTGTTAGTGCCGCCCGGTGATGTCAAGGCCCTTGCTGACGCCATTGCCCGTATGGTAGATGATGTAGCCTTGCGCCAGCGTTTGGGTCAACAGGCAAAGGCAGACTTCGACGATCATCTGAATTACACGCATTACTACGACCAAATCAAAACCATCTACAACGTATGAATAAAGTGGTCTACTATCTGGTCTATGGTATATGGTATCTGCTGTCGCTGTTGCCTTTTTGTGTCCATTACCTTTTCAGTGACTTCGTTTATCTCATCCTGTATCGTCTGATAGGCTATAGGGTAAAGGTGGTGCGGAATAATCTCACAACCTCGTTCCCAGAGAAGTCTGAGGCAGAGATACGGGAAATAGAACGGAAATTTTACCACCGGCTCTGTGACTATTTCGTCGAGGCAGTGAAGATGATGACGATGAGTGAACGTCAGATACGAAGACGTATGGTCTTCAAGAATACAGAAGCACTCAATAAGTGTTTTGACGAAAATCAGTCGATAGCCCTTTATCTGGGACATACATTCAATTGGGAGTGGATTACTTCTTTACCACTATGGATAACGAAGAAGGTTCACTGTGGAGAACTATATCATGCCCTCGAAAATGAAGCCTTCGACAAACTATTTCTACACTTGCGTGAGCGGTGGGGTTCAGAATGCATCCCCTTGGTGGATATCTTGCGCAAGACCATAGAATACAAACACAAGCAGCAAACTACGATTATCGGCTATTTAGGCGATCAGGTGCCGCATTGGAACAATATACACCATTGGTGCTGGTTCTTAAACCACGATACACCTGTGATGACTGGCACAGAACGCATTGCCATCAAGAACCGTCAGGCTATCTTCTTCCTCGAGATGACACAGAAGAAACGGGGCTATTACGAGGCTGAGTTCAAGTTGATTTCCCGTACACCCGAACAGTTCAAAGAATTCGAAATAACTGACATCTATCATCAGATGCTGGAAGCCAGTATCCGTCGTCAGCCAGAGCTATGGCTTTGGAGTCATAAGCGATGGAAACGAACGCGCAAAGAGTTTGAAGAACGATTTATGGTAGTTAACGGAAAAGTTGTACCTAAAGAAGAAGAAAAATGATATTCGTTCGTGACAGAGGGCGCATGGCAAACAACATCCTTCAATATGGCCACGTATATGCATGGGGGAGGGAGCATGGTAGACAGACCATGTCTATGCGTTTTGCCTATAAATACCGGTATTTTCATATCTGCCACACGCGCCATCACACTTTTCTGACTTACCTCTTTGCCAAATACGCTGCAAAAGCGGGTTTTCTACCTGTTGTCAATTTTGCAGCCGACAATGCCGATTACACGACTGCAGAACAGGAGATGGTTAGTCGGAAAAACCTAATAGTTGAGGGATGGTATGCTCGTTGGTATGACTTATTTCTTAAGTACAAAGCAGATATTATCCGTTTGTTTGCCTTTGACGACAATATTGAACAGCACACAAGTAAGTTGCTTCATGAGGGCCTACGTATTGGAGTTCACATCCGACGTGGAGACTATGCCAACTTTTACGGTGGACGGTTCCTGTATTCTGACGAGCAGTATTTAAGTGTGATACGCAGCTTCATCCAGCAACATCCTAACGAGCAAATCACTATCTATATTTGTGGCAATGATCCAAATATGAACCACGACTACTACCTTCAGATGCTAAGCCACTGCAAGGTTATATTTCCTGAAGGTAACCCTGGGCAGGACTTATGCCTGCTGTCCCACTGTCACTACCTGATTGGAGCCCCCAGCACTTTCACACTTGTGGCAGCCATGTATCGCGACACACCGCTTTATTGGATTGAAGATCCTACCCTACCCGTCACATCAGATAGTTTCAAAACGTTCGATTATTTATTCCAACATATTTATTGATGCTATGAATATATTGTACATCGTATTTGGCGACAAACTCGACTATCATTTGCAAGCCTATCTTTCTATTAGGAGCTTTCAAAAGCAGTTGAAGGATGATGATCATATTTTCGTTGTTACCTCACGACCTGAATACTACAATCATGCCAATGTCACGACACTCAACGTGACAGATGACGAGATAGAGGCTTGGAAAGGGCCACACCACTTCTTCTTCCGTGTTAAAATCAAAGCGATGGAATTGTTGGCATCAAAATATCCAGACCAGCATATTTTGTATCTGGACAGTGACACATTCTTGTATGGAGACCTTGATGTCCTTAAACAGCGTCTTGACAATGGCAATGGCATGATGCACATAAGAGAGGGGCACCCTAGTAAGATGAAAGGAGGGTCTTTAAAGCTATGGAACACTGTAAAAGGACATACTTATGCAGGCATTACTCTGGGCGAACGCCACGATATGTGGAATGCTGGTGTCGTTGCAGTTCCCAAAGACCGGCTGGACAAAATCATTGCCACCTCACTGGCCATCTGTGACGGTATGCTTGACGATGGAGGGGACTGCTTCATTTTGGAGCAATATGCGCAATCCGTATGCATGAACGAACTGACACAACTCATGCCGTCTGACGACTGTATTGGACACTTCTGGGGCAACAAAGAAGAATGGGAAGCATTATCCAGCGAATTATTGCTGCGTTCGTATATGAAACAGAGCTCGCTGCAGGACGAGCTGGATGCCATAACCCCTCAGCTGTTAAGTTCACATCCTATTTATATTCACAAGTCAAGTACTGCAGAAAAGCTGTGCAAACTGATTATGCGACTATTCCCTAATAGTCAACATCGTTACATAAAATAATCAAAAACAGGTTTCTTTACTCGTGGGGTGTAAGCCTATCCTGCGTCATACGCTCCATATATTGCTGTATGATAGCCTTCAGCTCTCGCTCCATCTGCTGTTGCTGAGGCACTTTGCCTTTCACGTCGTGCTGCATCAGCGAATCGGTCAGTGCATAGACGGCCTTGGTCTGTTGTCCGTCAAACTGTAGCACATGACCATGTTTGACGTATTGGTAGATGCCGTTCAGATAGTTGACGGCCCACGTATCCTCAGCAGAGGTATTCAGCACATCGATACCAAAGCCAAAGTAAGGCTTCGGATAGTGGAGCATACCCATTACAGTGGGCAGGATATCTATCTGCTGAGCAATTTTGTCCTGCATCTCTGGTTGGCATTCCGAATTGCCTGGTTCATATATAATAATAGGTGAGCAGAAACCACCAAGGTCGGTCTGGTAATAGTCGTGGTCACTCATATTGGTGTGGTCGCTAGTCATCACGAAGATAGTATTGTTGAACCATGGTTGCTTGCTGGCAGTCTCAAAGAACTTCCCTATTGCCATATCTGTATAGCGAATACATTTATGCATGATGATGCCCTCTTCCGGATAGACGTCCTTGTATTTCTCTGGAATCTCGTAGGGATGGTGCGAGGAAGCTGTGAAGACTGCAGTCATAAAAGGCTCCTTCATCTCTGACATCTTGGTAGCATAATATTGCAAGAAAGGTTCATCCCAGATAGCCCACATTCCATCAAAATCGTCGTCACCACCAAATCGTTTGTCTTCGTCGTAGTCCTCTCTTCCGTAATATTGCTGAAAGCCAGTACTGCGTGCAAAAGCCATGAAGCCCATCGAACCGCGTTGGGCTCCGTGGAAGAAGGCCGTCTCATAGCCCTCGCCTGCCAACAATGAGGCTATACCGCTAACATGATTCATAGAGGACGGTGTAAGGAAGAAGGGCTCTACAAACATAGGAATTGACGAAAGGATACTGGGCATGCCATCTATCGACTTACGTCCGTTACAGAACGACCTTGTAAAAGTAATGCTCTTGCTGATGAGCGAATCGACATTTGGTGTATATCCTTTATATTGTCCATTCTCCAGATTCTTATTCAAGGCTCCGATATATTCACGTCCGAAGCTCTCAACAATTAAGACCACGACGTTTTTCTTCGTCATAGGTATGGTGTCGTTGGGAACATGAATGGGTACATAGACGGAGGTCATCTCCTTTTCGTCCTGATAATAGTCTGGCACAACAAACACGGCCTTGCCAATGGTACGATAGAGCGAGAAGGGGGTATTCAACACCAAGGCAGCTTCAACAGGACGATCAACATACTGGTTGGCATTGGAGATGGTGATGGGACGTACTGCGGTAGTAAAACCGCCACGAATACCTGCCACCACGAATGGAGCAAATGCTGCCAGCGAAAGCAGTGTTGCCACATCGTAACGCCACCAGACAAGCTCTCGACGATAGAGCCCTGCTGTGCGATACAGTCGATACATCAGCCATACTATGAATACAAATAGCAGTACCAGATACCAATGGCGCAAGGTTTCTGTCAAGAAGATACCACCCAAATTGCCCTCGTTTGAGAACTCGCTGAATATGGTTGTCGTCGTACGACGCATGGTAAAGCGAAAATAGACAGCATCGCACAGATTAACAGCCAATGCCAAACCATTGATGAAGAGGAATACGCCCTTACTGACTTGCTGGTAAATGTTTGTCTCTTTCTGATGTAAAGGGAACAACATCATCACAATATAGGGAATATTGGTTACTAAAATAGCACTGGTATCGAACACCAGCCCTCCTGCCAACATTTCCATTATATGGCCAAAGCTCAGATTGGGGGAGAAATAGCTCCAGTTCTCCAGCAGATAGGCAATACGGGCTATGAAATAGACCACATAAACCATCAACAGGTTATAAAGTGTAGCACCAAGTGGTGACAACAGCTTGATATGTTCAAATCGTTTCTTCATGCTTTCTTCTCAATTAGGGATGTAACTGATTGTCTATCATTCTGTCAACATACTGCTGGATAACGGCTTTTATCTCACGTTCCATTTGGGTCTCTTCAGCTATAGAACCTTTAAGATTATGCTTCATAACATAATCAGTAAGCCGATAGAGGCCTATCGTTTTCTCGCCATCAAACTGCAAAACATAGTCGCCTTTACAATACTGGTATGTACCATCCAGATAATTAATTGCCCACAGGTCTCGCTGTGGTGTATTCAGCAGGTCACTGCCAAAAGCCAGATAGGGCTTGTCGTAACCCACAATGCCAAGAATAGTCGGCAGGATGTCCGTCTGCTGTGCAATACCCTCACGCATTCCAGGAGCAATATCGCCACTCGGGTCATAGATGATGAGTGACGTGCTGAACTGATTGATTGCACTCTTATACGCTGCATGATTGCTCGCATTGGTATGGTCTCCTGTCAGCACAAACACGGTGTTCTTAAACCATTTCGTCTTACTGGCTTCATTGAAAAAGCGACGAAGCGCATGGTCTGTATATCGGATACTCTTATGGATGGGCAACTCTTCCTCGACAAAACGGTCTTTGTACGCGTCTGGCACATGGAAGGGATGATGACTGGTCAAGGTAAACAGAGTGGTCATAAAAGGTTGCTTCATGCCATCCATCTTCATTTTGAAATATTGCAGGAAGGGCTCGTCCCAAATGCCCCACCAGTTGTCGTAGGCTGCACGCCCCTCCGTATGCGGATCGGCTTCAAAATCCTCCTGACTGAAACATTGATGGAATCCCGTAGCCTTGCAAAAGCCTTGGAATCCTAAGCTGGAGGCTGGTGCACCATGGAAAAAGGCTGTCTGATAACCCATGCTACTCAGATAGCCTGCCATTCCGTCCAAATGGTTGTTTGCATAGGGACCAGCAACAAACGACTCAACAAACATAGGAACACCACACAGGGCTGAAGGCATAGCGTCAATGCTGGCACGACCGTTGGCGTATGAATAGCGGAACGTTACAGAATGGTCTATCAGCGAGTCAAGGAATTCGGTATAGCCCTTATAGTCAGGCAGGATATCTCGATTGTAAGCACCAAAATACTCACGGCCAAAGCTCTCAAGGAAAATGACGACAACATTCTTAGGGCTGAGAGATGAGGGGTGAGAGGTAAGGGGTTGGTGAATGGGACTATAGACCTTTTCTAATTCATCAGCACTGGTGAAATAAGCTGGTCTGTGATAGGTCTTCTTGCCAATGGTACGCAGCAGAGAAAAGGGTGTATTCAGTATCAGCGAGGCATCGTTGGGCTTGCTGATAAACTGATTGGCTGTGCTGACCTTGATAGGACGGTTGTCCCAGAAGCCGCCTCGCATACCGCCCCAACACAACACGCCGTAAATAAGCAGAGCGGCAATCTGACGGAAATAGTAAAGGCCAAACGGTCGCGTCTTACTGACAGGCGTCTTATAGCATTTATAAAGGAAGAGCACCAGCATGAGGAACAGCAGTACCAAGTACCAATGGCGCATGAACTCGTAGCCAACAATGCTGCCTAACTTGTCGTCAGCACCAAACTCGTTGAAAAAGGCTACCGTGGTGCGTCGTGCCGTATATTGATAATAGACAGCGTCGCCTAAATTGGTTGCCAAGCACAAGCCGTTGACAACCAGATAAAGTCCCTTGCAGAAGTGCTGATAGGTACGGTTTTCCTTCAGATGGCAAGGAAAGAGCACCAACAGTAGATACAGCGCATTGGTATAGGCGATGGCTGACGTGTCGAAATAAAGACTGCCAAGGACGATGTCGCAAAACTTTCCTGAATCGAAGATGTGCTGATAGATTGACAGGTTCTCTAACAGGAAAGCCACACGCGTCACACTATACGCCAGATAAAGTAGCAGGATGTTCCAAGCCACTGCCCAGGGGGCGCTGATGTCCTTATATCGTTTTGTCCACTTCATTGTTTTCCTAACTGGTTAATATGCTCCGATGCTGTCTGCAGAATGGCCATACCACGACGTATCAGTGCCTCGCTGTCAGTACTTTTGTCAACAACGATGCGATTGGCATTCAGGTCATAGACGGCAAAGCCTGTACTGTCCTTCATCGTGATGCCATTATTATAGGTATGCACGGCAAACGGATAGGTATAGTTGCGGCTCATGATGTCGCGGCTGAACAGGAAGTCGTCATGAGGAAGACCTAACTGGCCCAGCAAGGTGGCAGGCAGGTCAGTCTGATTACACAACACGTCAATGCGACGAGGTTCCTTGAGTGCTCCCCCTAACCACAGCATAGGCACATGGTCGTGCATCTCGTGCTCTTCACTAACGCCGAAATATGTAAAGCCATGGTCAGGCAGCAGAACAATCAACAGATTATCCCACTGAGGCGTCTTTCTGACTTTCTCAATGAAAGTGCCGATACACTGGTCCAGATAATGAAAGGCATTGGGTATCTCTTCCTTCAACTCATGAGTAGGAACATCCCAGGGCTCATGGCTGGAGAGCGTAGAATAGCCTATGAGATAATGCTCATCGGATTTGAAACCTGCAATCTGTTCGTAAAGTGTTGCGAAGGTAATATCGTCGCGCACACCCCAATTCGCACTATGCTGTTCCTCCAGTGAATAGTCCTTTTGCCAACATAATTGGTCGAAGCCTGTCGTCACCAGATAGCTGCGCATATTGGTGAAATTAATGTCGCCACCATAGAGATAACTCGTCTTGTAGCCTGCCTCACGCAGAGATTTGGCGATGCCTGGCAGGAAACGCGTCTTGGCAGGCATCTTCATGACTGATGACTTTGGGAAAGAAGGATAGCCGCTCAAGGTACACAGCGTACCACGATCGGTACGATAGGAGTTGGCATAGAACTGCGAGAAATAGACACCTTCGTGCACATAGCGATTCAGATTGGGCATGATTTCCTTGCGCCCACCGATATCTTCCGTAAAGATGCCACCACAGCTCTCCAAAAGTATGATGATAACATGAGGCGTTTTAGTGCGCAACAATGTATCTGAGTCAACACTCGTGGTAGGATAGATATCAGCCATCAATCTGGCACGCTCGGCTTCTTCCATGAATTTATACTCAGGAACAGAACTGCTGTTTTTCTCCAATGAAGCCAAGAAACTAAACACAGGATTCACAGCAGAATGGTTCAGGAACTGCTGACTGGAATAATAGACTTGTCCGATATTGGTCGTCGATTCGCCTAAGCCCCCACGAATGCCTATCACGAGAAGCGGAACGGACACAAAGAACGCTAATAGTCCGAAGGCTGCGGACTTCCAGTCCGAAGGCTGCGGACTCACAATCCGAAGGCTGCGGACTGTCAGCCAGTAGGCTTTATACATCAGCACCGTTACCAGCAAAAGAATAATGAGTATGACAACGATATAGCCCCAGCTGACACTTGCCATCGCTTCAGTAGGTGTTTCCAGATACTGCAGGCACGAGGCGTCGAGTTTGAACTGCCAGAACTCATAGAGGCTGGTGTCTGCCACGAAAGCCAAAGTGAAAGCAGTGGCGATGAGGATGTAATAGACACGCAGGATATTGATGAATATCTTCTTATTATACCAATAGATGCTGACAAAGACAAGGAGGAAGGGAAGTATCACGAAATAGAGCGCTGTGCTGAGGTCAAGAGAGAGACCATGTGTGACGACGTCCCAAACATCGCCAATAGTAAACTGATGTCCATCCTGATTGTACAGTATGAACACCAACTTGGCAATGATGAATATCAGTACCGTCAGCAAATAGTTCTCTATGAAAAATAACGCCCGCTTTTTCACTTTTTACTCTTCACTTCTTAAAGCGACTGCATATCGTTCAACTTCTTATAATAGCCATCAATAGAGAGCAATTCCTCATGGGTGCCTCGCTCCACGATACGTCCTTCGTGCAACACACAGATTTCATCTGCATTCTTGATAGTACTCAAACGGTGGGCAATAGCTACCGTGGTGCGCGTCTTCATCAGTCGCTCCAAAGCATCCTGCACCAAGCGTTCGCTTTCTGTATCGAGGGCACTGGTAGCCTCGTCAAGAATCAAGATGGGTGGATTCTTCAAGATGGCACGAGCTATCGATACACGCTGGCGCTGACCACCAGAAAGGCGTCCACCACGATCGCCGATATTGGTCTCGAACTGATGTTCCGACTGCATAATGAAGTCGTAGGCATTGGCTATCTTTGCAGCCTCAGCAATCTGCTCATCAGTAGCATTGTCAACACCAAACGAGATATTGTTGCGGAAGGTATCATTAAACAGGATGGCTTCCTGATTCACGTTGCCTATCAGCTGACGCAGATCGAAGATGCCTAAGTCCTTCACATTGATACCATCAATCAACACTTCGCCTTCCTGCACATCGTAATAGCGAGGAATCAAGTCAACCATTGTCGACTTACCACTGCCCGACTGGCCGACAATGGCAATGGTCTTGCCCTTGGGAATAACCAGATTGATGTCCTTCAGAATCCATTGATCGGCATAACGGAACGATACATGGCGGAACTCTATCTGGTGTTCGAACGAAGCAATATGCTTGGGGTTGGGCACTTCCTTGATGGTATTCTCTGCCAGCAGAATCTTATCGACACGCTCCATTGAAGCCAAACCCTTAGGAATATTATAGCCTGCCTTCGAGAAGTCCTTCAGGGGATTGATGATGCTGTAGAGCATCACCATATAATAGATGAATATAGGACCGGAAAGCGCCTGATAGTTCAGCACCAACACACCACCAAACCACAGCACGATGACAATCAGTATGGTACCCAGGAACTCGCTCATCGGGTGGGCAGACGACTGACGGATGTTTACACGCATGATGTCGTCACGGTAGGCAGAATTGATACCGTCGAAGCGGCGGTTCATCTTGCCCTCAGCACAGAAAGCCTTGATGATACGCAGTCCTCCTAATGTTTCCTCAACCTGACTCATCGTGTCGCTCCACAGCGATTGGGCCTTGATAGAATCTTGCTTAAGTCTGCGACCAACATAGCCCATAAACCAACCCATGATAGGTACGATGACCAGCGTAAAGAGTGTCAACTGCCAAGAGATGAAAATCAAGGCGGCAAAGTAAGAGATGATGAGAATAGGATTCTTGAACAGCATCTCCAAACTCGACATAATCGAGTTTTCTATCTCCTGCACATCACCACTCATACGGGCAATAATGTCACCTTTGCGCTCTTCAGAGAAGAAACCAAGGGGCAGCGAAGTTATCTTCTGGTACAACTGATTACGGATATCCCTTACCACACCTGTACGGATAGGAATAATCGTAGCAGCACTAAGGAAATAGGCACCAGTCTTGAGGAACGTAGTGGCAGCCAGGAAGAGACCAATAAGCAGTAGTGTCGTGGTCTGACCATAGTCAGCTATCAGACCGTTGACATAATAGTTCATATTGTTCATCAGCACCTCCTGAACGTTACCCCAGTCCCAAGCCATATAGCTGGTAGCTGTTTTTGCATCACTGGTTTGGAACAGAATCTGCAGGATAGGAATCAATGCGGCAAAAGAGAAGATGTTGAGTATGGCCGATAATATATTGAAGACTATCGACAATACCAGATATTTCTTGTATGGCGGAACAAAACGCCTCAGGATATTCAAGAATTCCTTCATATGATCTCTCCTAATAATGTTGCACTTGTACTGCCCATGATACGCACCTTGACAGTCTCTCCAATATGATGACCTGCCTTAGGCATCACCACGGCCTTGTTTTGCTCCGTACGGCCCATCAACTGCTCACGGCTACGCTT